>Ga0222665_1000119_pt1 | contig 52194 bp, 47 predicted proteins | sample AntAcemetagen653_FD_179853 | JGI IMG/M metagenome (GOLD analysis project Ga0222665, IMG submission 179853) | Saline water microbial communities from Ace Lake, Antarctica - #653 | ecosystem: Environmental > Aquatic > Non-marine Saline and Alkaline > Saline | place: Antarctica: Ace Lake...
GACCTCTGACTTCTGTCCTCTGTCTTCTGTCCTCTGTCTTCTGTCCTCTGTCTTCTGTCCTCTGTCCTCTGACCTCTGTCCTCTGTCCTCTGTCCTCTGTCTTCTGTCCTCTGTCCTCTGACTTCTGACTTCTGACTTCTGTCCCCTGACACCTGAAACCAAAAAAGTCTTGGATAGCAAACCGGTAATGCACCCGTAGCTCAGATCATTAATCCTCATTATTCCTCAATCCTTCCCTTTTGTAGCATAAACACTGACAAAATAAATAGCTATCGTACTACAAAAATATCATACTTCCATTGACAGACATCTATGATTTTTTGGTGTAACGTTTCCTCAAGCGATCAAGAAATCGGAACATATCGTATTATTTCCTGGAAAAACTCAACCTATCACCTGAATCTTGGCCGACTACATAATGTAATCGACAAGGCGGAGCTGTATTTTCTTTGGATCTTATTTGGTGGAATATTGGTTGCCCATGAAGGGAGTTGCGGTATCCTCGAGTTTTTCAAAGGTCTCAGGTCAGGGCTTAGATTAAAAAAATCTCCGTGGTTTCATCTCTGCAAGGGAGGTAAATTCTCATGATTAAAATATTGATTGCTGACGATCACACAATCGTTCGTGAAGGACTGAAACAAATTATCGTAAATACGGCAGGTATGGTTGTCACCGGTGAAGCAGCAAACGGTCAGGAAACGCTGGATCTTATTCGCAAGAATAATTTCGACGTTATTCTATTAGATATCGCCATGCCCGAAAAGGATGGTCTGGCTATTTTAAAACAACTTAAGCGGGAAAAGATTGAACTTCCGGTTTTAGTATTGAGCATGCATCCCGAAGAGCAATACGCGGTGCGGGTGTTAAAGATGGGCGCCGCAGGTTACCTGACAAAAGCAAGCGCATCGGATGAATTGATAAAAGCCATTAGAAAAATATCCACGGGCAAAAAATATATCAGTGATTCCCTTGCCGAAAAATTAGCGCTTGATCTGGATATTGATACGGAAAAACTGCCACACGAATATCTGTCTGACCGTGAATTTCAGGTCCTGTGTATGATTGCCTCCGGCAAAACCGTAACAAATATCGCAGAGGAACTATCATTGAGTGTCAATACGATCAGCACGTATCGGGTTCGTGTTCTGGATAAATTGAAAATGACGTCAAACTCCGAGTTAACCCGATACGCAATAAAAAACCAGCTCGTATTGTGAAAGGAAAGTAAAATGGATATCAAAACGAACGTCATCAATCACTTAAAAAAACTAGTACATTTTTTAAATGAGCAGAAAATAGATTACGCTTTCGCCGGTGAATTTTCTTTTAGTCCATGGCTTGAAATAAAATCGACAATGGATATTGATATTATTTTAAGGATTAAAGAAAACGAAATGCCGGTCTTTATTGATCGGATAGAAAAAGAATTCGAATCCATAATCGCTCATGACGAGCCCATGCGTTTAAGATCAATGAAGATTTGGAGAGTCATACACCGTTTAGATAATCATTTGATGATATTCAATTTTTTACTGGCGGAATCTAATTTTTATAAAAATGTTATTAAAAGGGCTCATGAAATTGATTTTTTTGAATCTAAACTGAAAATCATTGCCCCCGAAGATCTGTTTCTGTTGAAGAATTGGACAGAACTTGCGCAAGGTAATAGCGATTCGGATAAAGTAAAAATCCTGGCCCGGAGGACCCGGAGGACAGGCTTTCAATGGAAAAATAATTTTAGACCGGCCTGTTCGGGCAAGGAGATGAGCCATGACTGATAAATCCACTATTCTCATTGTAGATGATGATCCCGATCCCAGGAAAATCCTCTCTGACATCTTCAAGGCCAAGGGTATTATGCCTATTGCAGTGGAAACAGGGAAGGCAGCTCTTAAGATTGCTAAAGATGAGATGCCTGCTGTAGCTCTGATAGACCTTAAGCTTGAAGACATGTCAGGACTTGAAGTTATGAAGGAGATCAAGAAACGCTCTCCTTGTACAGAATGCATTGTCCTCACTGGATATGCCTCAAAAGAATCAGCCATCGAGGCGACTAACCTTGGGGCTTATGGATATCTTGAAAAACCCTATGATATAGATCAGCTACTGGTGACGATCAAAAGGTCTATTGAGAAGCAGAAGACCGAAAAGGAATTGAAGAAACACCGCGAGCATCTGGAAGAGTTGGTCAAGGAGCGCACCGCCGAACTCCAGAAGACAATTAATCTCATGTCAGGTCGTGAGGTGCGCATGGCCGGACTGAAGAAAACAATCAAGAAACTGCGCGCGCAACTGAAAGAGGCCGGAATGACGCCGGTGGCGGATGATCCGATTCGTAAAGCGTGATTTGGGGTTACAGATTGCGGATTGCAGGACTCGTTGCCGGGCCGTCAGATTTATTCGTATTTAAAAGATTGCCTTAAAATGCATTTTATGATAGATGTTAAGTTCTAAAATGCATTTTAACGGAGGAAATATGATTTATCTGATCAATACATTCAACCCGCACTGGGAAGGGCACGCCCTGCCAGAATGGACGTGGCCCAAGCGGCGCATTTTTGGCTATATGCTGAAGTTGATGGATGGTCCTCTCTCATTAGGACTCGGGGGATTGCGGAGAATAGGAAAGACAACCATTCTAAAACAATTAGTGGGAGAACTGAACGCAAACAGGGTGCCGGCTAAAAGGTTATGCTATTTCCAGTTTGACCGGGATATTGTTTTGAAAGATGATAATGTCCTGGAAAGGATGCTGGATGCGTATGTCTTAGATTTCCTTGATGAATCCATTGGACGTATCAAGGAAAAAACATACATTTTCTTGGATGAAATTCAGCTTGTTCCCCGCTGGTCTGATATCGTTAAACGGTATTTAGACCGAGATCCCGCGCTTACTTTTGTGGTTTCCGGTTCATCCTCTTTGCTGCTTGAATCGGAATCAGCAGAAAGCTTAGCCGGGCGGCTTGACATGCTGCGCTTGTCCCCACCTGATTTCAGGGATTACATGACGATCAATGGACTTGAACCACCGCCTGAGTTTATAATTGATCCTGGTTTACGAAAAATTCCCACCCAAACGGCCCTTTATTACGGGGCGAACAGGGCCCGTCTTATTAGGGCATATCTCGACTATTTGAGGTGGGGTGGCTTTCCCCAGTTAAAAGAACTCGATGATGAGGAATCCAGACGTCGATATATTAAAGAGGTGGTTGTAGAAAAGATATTGAGATACGATCTTCCTGCCCGTTTCGGGGGTGAAAATCCTGTTGACCTGGAAATGCTTTATGGAATCTACGCTAATGAATATGGGCAAATAGTAGAATACAACACCCTTGCCAGGGACGTCGGGGTTTCCGTAGGCAGGCTAAAGAGGCTTACTCAGGCATTGATGGCAGGATATCTGATACAATACTGTTTTAACTATACACGTTCTAAAAGAAAATCCGGCAGGACAGGGAAAAAAGTATATCTGAGTACGCCCTCCCTTGCCGCACACCGGTACGGACCTCTGGATATTTTTCCCGAAATATTAGGGAGGATTGTAGAAAATGATGTGTTTCTTCGCCTGAGAGAAATGGATGAAACCCTGACATTCTGGAGGGTTGGCAGGCAGGAAATTGATTTCATCTTTCATGTGCAGGATGTCGTGCTCCCGGTGGAATGTAAAACCGGGCGTCTAAGATCCAATGATACCCGTTTAATCCGGTCTGTATCAGAAAAGTTGGGAGCGCCCTTTTCAGTGATGGTTACATCCGAGGCATTCGATTTTTCAGACCCATCGATCCTGCGTGTACCGGCCTTTATGCTATGAGAGAGAAAAAATTGCCCTAAAGAAATCCCTAAATCCAGGAAAGAGCGCAAAAATGATCTGAAATGTGCTGAATGCTCATAAAAACCTGGGAGATATAAACTTGAGACCTTTGGTTGTTTTTGTGCCATAATTTTCTCCAAAGTAAATTTCTGTAATTTCCACCTCCGTTTCTCCATAAAATTCACAAAATCATAAAATCGGTAACCCAGCCAGTTTTTCAAAACTATCTTTGAGTATGAAACCTCCGGATTTCAGATTGTAGATTTTTTTAATCCGCAATCCGAAATCTATATGTTGACAGGGTCGGAATGAGAAAGGAAATGAGCAATACTGTCAAAAAGATAATAAAAAATCTATCCGACTTAAATTTAATTACACATGAGTATTTGACATACCACGAAAAAAAGATGCAAGAACAATGGGCGTTACAATATGACTCGTTAAGCAAAATAATAAAAAGGGTCGAAAAAGAATGCGCATATCCCGTGATAATTTGAAAAAAGAGATCGCAGAGCGAAAGCAGGCGGAAGAAGAACTGGCGAAACACCGCGAGCATCTGGAAGAGATAGTCCGGGAACGTACAACCGAACTCAACAAGCGCATTTCGGAGGTGGAGCAACTCAACAATGCCATGATGAATCTGATGGAGGACCATCGGATCAGTGACGAGAGACTCAAGATCACGACTCAGCAATTGGCCGCGGCCAACAAGGACCTGGATGCATTTGCTTATTCCGTCTCCCATGACCTGCGCACCCCATTGCGGACCATTATCGGCTTCTCCCGGATATTCATAGAAGATTACGGGGATAAACTTGATGAGGAAGGCCAACGCAAGTTGAACATCATTCAAAACAGTGCGCAAGATATGGGACAGCTCATTTACGATCTTCTCGCCTTTTCACGCATGGGCTGTAAAGCAATGAGCATGTCGGCCATCAATATGGGTCAGCTTGCCGAAGAAGTATTCGAACGGCTTCGGCTCAACGCGTCCGGGCAGGCGGTCCGGTTTAATATCCAAGCTCTTCCCCCTGCCTGCGGCGACCGGAACTTGATCCGGGAGGTTTTTGTAAACCTGATATCAAACGCCATTAAATTTACGAAACCCTCAGAGGTTGCAGTTGTTGAGATCAGCGGTAAAACGGAAGGAAAAGAGATCTTATATTCTGTCAAAGACAACGGAGTGGGCTTTGACATGAAGTATGCGGACAAATTGTTTCAAGTCTTTCAGCGGCTGCATAGCACGGAGGAATTTGAGGGAACTGGTGTTGGTCTTTCCCTGGTTCAGCGCATTATTCACCGTCACGGCGGACGGGTGTGGGCCGAAGGCAAACTGAACGAGGGAGCCACATTTTATTTTACATTACCGAGAGAGAAATGAAACCCAAAATCCTTCACCCTGTGGAATCGCCCCAGGGGGTCCGCCAGAGGCGGAATTCTACAGGGCAGATTCAAAATCGTAGAAGAGGAATTTATGGATAAAAAACTTCGTATTTTAATTCTGGAAGACGTTCCCACAGATGCGGAACTGATTGAACGGGAGCTGCAAAAGGCCAAAATCGCATTCACCTCAAGGTGGGTTGACAATAGGGACGCTTTCTTGAAGGAACTTGAGGATTTCTCTCCTGACATCGTGCTTTCGGATTATTCAATGCTGCATTTTAACGGGATGGAAGCCCTTGAATTGGTAAAAAAACGATTTCCGTCCATCCCTCTCATCATTGTGACCGGCTCCATGAACGAAGAGACTGCCGTTGAATGCCTAAAGAATGGTGCGGCCGACTACGTGATCAAGGAAAACATGACCCGCCTTGGCCAAGCGATCGATGGGGCGATAAAAAAGAAGCGAATCAAACAGGAAAAAAAATGGGCGATAGAGGCATTGAAAGAATCTGAAGAGAAATACAGAACATTATTTCAAGTTGCTCCCGAAGGAATTCTAAGCGCAGACATCAAAACAAAGAAGCTCTTACATGCCAACCCGGCCTTCTCTGAAATGTTGGGTTATACCGAAGAAGAATTGATACAATTGGATATAAGCAATATTCATCCCAAAGAAGATTTGGATCGTGTGTTTCTTGAATTCGAGGCCCAAGCGCGAGGAGAAAAAACATTAGCACAAAATATTCCCTGTTTGCGAAAAGACGGAACAACGATATATACGGATATCGTTACAGCCCCAATCTTGATAGGTGGAAGAAATTGCAATCTGAGTTTTTTCAGGGACATCACCGAGCGAAAGAAACTTGAAACCCGGTTTGTCCAGGCCCAGAAGATGGAGACCATCGGCACTCTGGCAGGAGGAATCGCCCACGATTTTAACAATATTTTAACCTCCGTAATCGGTTTCTCGGAATTAGCTCTAAATGATGCAAAAAAAGGAAGCCAGCAATATGAAAACCTTCAGGAGGTTCTAATAGCAGGGGGTCGGGCCGTAGACCTTGTTAAGCAGATTCTCACTTTCAGCCGCCAGACGGATCAGAAAAAAAAGCCGGTTCAGGTAAAGTGCATTTTAGAAGAAGCGCTCAAGCTCATCAGGTCATCCATACCAACGACAATTAAGATTAAACAGAATATCCAAAGTGATGAACTGGTTATGGGGGATTCGAACCATATCCATCAAGTGCTTATAAATCTTTGCGCCAATGCCGCTCATGCCATGGAAGACACGGGCGGGGTATTGACGGTTGACCTTTTGGATATGGAATTCAATTCCAACTTTATTTCAAACTATCCGGATCTACCTCCGGGGAGATATCTCAATCTCACCGTAACCGACACGGGCTGTGGCATGACACCGGATGTTCTGGATAAAATTTTCGATCCGTTTTTTACCACAAAACAAAAAGGAGAAGGCACCGGCATGGCACTTTCGGTGGTTCATGGTATTGTTCGCAGTCATGGGGGGCATATTTACACCCATAGTGAGCCCGGGCAAGGCTCCACTTTCAACATATTCCTTCCTGCCATATACAAGCAGTTGAAACCGGATGACAGCGTTGACAAACCGGTTCTCACCGGAACCGAACGTATCCTTTTGGTTGATGATGAACCTGTCATCGTGAATATGAGCAAGCAACTCATTGAGTCTTTGGGATATGATGTTGTGACAAGAACCAGCAGCATTGAGGCCTTGGAATTTTTTAGACGTCAACCGGAAAGCGTGGATCTGGTGATTACGGATATGACCATGCCCAACATGACCGGTGATGAACTGGCTGTAGAACTTATGAAAATAAGACCCGATATTCCCGTTATCCTCTGCACCGGATTTAGCACAAGAATCGATGAACAAAAATCAAAAGCCAAGGGTATTCGAGCATTTGTTTTAAAGCCGATTATCAAGCAAAAACTAAGTGAAACCATTCGGGAGGTTCTGGAATGAAAATAGCCAATAAAATATCCCTCTCTTTTCTCATAACGGGCTTAGTACTGACATTTGTTGGAGGGTCCGTTTTTTACATGATCGCCAAAAACAACCTGAAAACTTCGATAGTTAATCATTTAGAGTCAACCGTTAAATCAAGAGCACACCACATAAACACATGCCTGACCATCCAAAAAGAGCGAATCGTGCAGTTATCCCAAAGTACGGCCCTTTACAAGTTTTTGCTTACGAACAAACAGGATACGGATTACACGGATATATTTGCCGTAGCGATAGATAGGCTGACAAAAACCTCTGAAGTTGGTGAATCTATTTATGAAGTTTTTCTTTTAGATGCAACGGGCAATATCGCTGTCTCCAGCGATACGAAAAACATCGGACTGGACAGATCCACGGATCCCTGCTTTCTTAAAGCCAAATCAAAACCGTATATTAAAGATGCCTCTTTTTTCAAAACAACCGCACAGAAATTTATTGTTCTTTCCGCACCCGTTTTAGATCCGGTAACAAAAAAATGTTTGGGTGTGGTTTGCACCAGGATTGGACTGAACTTTTTAGATCAAATAACTGGCGATAAAACCGGCCTGGGCAAGACCGGGGAGATTTTTCTTATTAACAGAAAGGGCTATATGATCACCCCTTCCCGCTTCATAAAAAACACCTTCCTCACCCTGAAAATTGAGTCCGAAAACGCAAGAAACTGTTTGGAAGATATTGGAAAAATTAGCCCCACCCCTCATGAGCATGACGCGTTAATATATAAGGATTATAGAGGGATTACGGTCCTTGGCGTACACGACCATATACCCGAGATGCAATGGGGTCTTATTGCAAAGGTTGATGAATCCGAGGCACTTGCGCCTTTAAACAGCCTGAAACTCACTTTTATTACGATAATACTTTTGATCCCCTTAGTGTCATGGCTGGTAGGTATTTTTATTTCAAAACATATCACCGGACCTCTTCGCAAGCTTCATGAAGGAACTGAGATCATCGGCCAGGGCAACATGGATTATAAGGTAGCAACAGACTCAAAGGACGAAATCGGCCAACTCTCAAGGTCCTTTGATGAGATGGCCGGGAATTTAAAAAAGAAAATTATATCCATAGATGACCTTGAGAAAGAGATTGTAAAACGCAAACACACGGAGAAATCGCTTCACGAAAGCCGGGAGAGTTACAGGTTGCTGCTAAAAAATCTTCAAGGCGTAGTATTCAGGGGATTCAAAGACTTTTCCATTGATTTCATCAGTAACAAGATTGAGCTGTTGACGGGCTATGAAGCGGATCAATTTAACTCCGGGAAAATAAAATGGTCCGATATTATTGTTGAGCAAGATATGGAAGCCGCCAGGGAAAAATTTATTTCAGCCTTAAAAGGGGACCGGTCGTATGTGAGAGAATACAGGGTCAGAGGCAAGACCGGGGAGATCGTCTGGATAAGCGAAAGAAGCCAGATCATATGTAACCCAAAGGGCGAGATTGAACATGTGGACGGAATTTTTTTCGACATCACCGATCTCATTGAGGCACGGCGTGAGGCTGAGGAAGCCAGCCGTTCCAAGAGCGAGTTCTTAGCCAATATGAGCCATGAAATTCGCACGCCCATGAACGGGATCATCGGTATGACGGAACTGACCCTGGCCACCGACCTGACCAAGGAGCAGCGAAATTATTTGAAGATGGTGAAAATGTCTGCGGATTCTTTGCTTAATCTCTTAAACGACATCCTGGATTTTTCCAAGATCGAAGCCCGAAAATTAGAACTGGAGGAGATCGACTTTGACCTTCGCACAAGTTTAGAAAATGCTGCCGACATGGTTGCTGCAAGAGCCCACGCCAAAGGATTGGAACTGATCTGCCACATCAAACCGGATGTTCCCACTGCGCTAACGGGTGATCCCGGCAGGATTCGCCAGATCATCGTCAATCTGGCGGGCAATGCCGTAAAATTTACTGAGAAAGGACACGTGGTCATCCAGGTAGAAACTCAACAGCAGGAAGACGCCTCGGTTCTTCTGCATTTTATAATATCGGACACGGGAATTGGAATCTCTCCGGATAAAGTAGAGAAGATCTTTGAGAGTTTTACCCAGGAAGATGGTTCAACCACCCGAAAATATGGGGGCACAGGACTGGGTCTGCCGATCTCCAAACAGCTCGTGGAGATGATGGATGGACGTCTCTGGGTGGAAAACCCTTTGGATTGTCGATTGTCGATTGAAGATTGTCGATTGAAAAATGGGAAATCCAAAATCCAAAATCCAAACAATCATCAATCGTCAATCATCAATCATCAATCCAAACCCGGTCCCGGCACTGCGTTTCACTTCACGGCCCGTTTGGGATTGAATCGGAAAAAGGTCAGAGATGTTACTCACCTGAGGCAATCGGATCTATCGGGCGTACCGGTTCTGATCGTGGACGACAATGAGACCAATCGCATGGTCTTTCAGGAAATGACTGCGTCGTGGGGTTTAATGCCAACAGCAGTGGCAGATGGCCATGAGGCCCTTGCACGGATGAAGCGTGCATTTGACTCCGGGAAACCTTTCCGGCTCCTTCTTCTGGACCTTCAGATGCCGGGAGTGGACGGATTTGAAATTGCGAAAAGGGTAAAGCAGAGCCCATTTGGGGCAGCAGTAAAAATAATTTTGGCCACCTCCCTGGGCCAGAAAGGGGATGCAGCCCGATGTAAGGAGCTGGACATATCAGGATATTTGCTAAAGCCTGTGAAGCAGTCGGAGCTGTTAGATGCGATCCTGATGGTTTTGGGTCACACCAGCCAAGAAAAGACCCCTGTCATTACCCGACATACCATTCAGGAGACTCGCAGGAAACTCAACATCCTTGTGGTTGAGGATAACCCCATTAATCAGAAACTGGCATTGGAACTTCTAAAGTCAAGAAATCATCGGGTTGTTCTGGCATCAAACGGAATAGAGGCATTAGATGCCATTGCCAGGGAAAATTTTGATCTTATCCTGATGGACGTTCAGATGCCGGAAATGGATGGGCTTGAAGCAACGCGGGAAATACGAAAAATAGAGGACAGAAGTCAGAGGACAGAGGACAGAAGTCAGAAGTCAGAAGGGCAAGAAAAAGATGAAAAGCTGCAACGTACTGAACCCGAAACCCGAGACGCGCAACGCGCATCCAGCAACCGGCACCCAGAATCCAGAATCCAGCACCCAGCATCCAGCAACCAGCAATCAGTATCTAACAATCAATCTTCAATCATCAATCAACAATCAACAATCCAAAAGGATGAACATCGAACATTGAACATCGAACATCGAATGACGAATGAAAAAAACATAGGACAGAAGTCAGAAGTCAGAAGTCAGAGGACAGAAAGCAGACAAAACAACCCGCAACAGGCATCTAACAACCAATCTTCAATCATCAATCAACAATCAACAATCCAAAAGGATGAACATCGAACATTGAACATCGAACATCGAATGACGAATGAAAGACAAAAACAAGGACGAGGAAAAGATGAAAAGCCGGAACGTACTGAACTCGAAACTCGAAACTCGGAGGGCCAAGTATCCAGTATCCAGCATCCAGTATCCAGCAACCAGTATCCAGTATCAAGTATCAAGTATCCAGCATCCAGCAACCGGCATCTAACAACCAGTCTTCAATCGCCAATTTTACCCAGTTCAATTTCCGCTGTTGCGGAACCCCTTTGGGGATTTAACCGGGGCGTCAATCAACAATCAACAATCGCCAATCAACAATCAACAATCCCAAGGATCCCAAGGATCCCGATCATTGCCCTGACAGCCCATGCCATGAAGGGAGACCGTGAAAAATGCCTGGAAGCCGGAATGGATGACTATATATCCAAGCCCATAAATGCAGAACGACTTTTTGAGATTATTGAAAAACTAACCCATGGATCACAGTTCCGGGAAAATGAGCCGTCTGCTCCTTCACTAGAAAAAAGTGAGACAGAGTCCAAAGAGGTTTTCGATCTGTCCAGGGCACTGAAAGTAGTTGCCGGAAATAAAGATCTTTTTCAGGAGATAGCGGTCATGTTCCTGGAAAACCTGCCGGGTAATATCTTAAAGATAAGAGAAGAAATTGCCGACGGCAATTCCTCCGGTTTGGAGCTGGCGGCCCACAGCCTCAAGGGCGCTGTAGGCAATTTTGGCGCGAAGCGCGCCTATGAGGCGGCCTATCAGCTCGAGAAACTGGGAAAAGAAGGAGAAATGGGTGATGCGGCGGTTGCACTAACGAAACTGGAAAAAGAATTCAGAACTCTGACAGCTAAAATGAAAAAGGTTCTCGAAGAGATGAAAAATGAAAATTCTAATAGCTGAAGATGATCCGATCTCCAGGCGCCTCTTGGAGTCCTTCTTGCACAAATGGGGCTATGATGTACAGATCACTTCTGACGGCGGCGTGGCGTGGGAAGCCATGCAGCATCCGGATGCGCCAAGCCTGGTGATTTCTGATTGGATGATGCCCAATATGAATGGTCTTGAACTGTGCAGCAATATACGCGCAATGAAAAAATCGAGGTACACCTATTTTATAATACTAACCACAAAGGCAGACAAACAAGACTTGATTGAAGGTCTTCAAGCCGGAGCAGATGATTTTTTGATCAAACCTTTTGACCAAAACGAATTGAGATATCGACTCAAAATAGGAGAAAGGATCATCCGTCTGGAACATCGAATACTTGAATTGGCCAACACCGATGCCTTGACCAACTTGTTAAACAGAAGAGCATTTATGGAAAAAATGGAGATTGAGTTGTACAGGTCTCGACGGACAAGCATTCCCCTTTCTCTGATATTTACCGATATTGATTATTTCAAGAAAATTAATGACGGCTATGGGCATCAGGCAGGAGATAGTGTTCTTCAAAAATTTTCTGCGATATTGTCCAAATCCGTGCGACCATATGATTTTGTAGGCCGATATGGGGGGGAGGAGTTTGTGATATGTTTAACGCACGCAACTGCCGTTCAATCCAGATCTGTTGCAGAAAGGATTCGCAAAAAAGTGGAAGAGATGAAGATTCTTTCCCCTGATGATCCTCAGCCGATAACGATTACCGCCAGTTTTGGGGTGGCTTCTTTTCAGTTGGAATCCCAAGACAGCCTGGATTCTTTTACCGCACGTGCTGACGAGGCCATGTACAGAGCCAAGCGTGAAGGGAGAAATCGGGTGTGCGTATCCAGCGAAGAGCAACAGCATGTAAATCCTGTTCCCCGGGTGGAAATCAAGACCGTTGGTAAACGCTGATGCCTTTCTATTGACAAACCGTGGCTCCGAAGCTTTTTTTAGGTGTCAGGTTTCAGGTGTCAGGAGTAAGCAACGAATTAGCTGATACCGGGTATAAATCAAGACCGTCCTTTGATAAGATTGCCATGGCTATTTGGTTTCAGGTGTCAGGTTTCAGGTTTCAGGTGTCAGGTGTCAGGTTTCAGGGAGAAACAAGGTAACCGATAGAAAATTTATGGACGTGGAGGATCTTGAGGGAGCATTACCGATTTGTTAAAATGGTTCTCACGCATTAACTTATTTATTTTTGAGCGAAAACCTCGCCATCGAGTCTCGGGTATCAGTGTTCAGGTTTCAGGTGTCAGGAATCGCCAGACCTGAACACTGACACCTGAAACCTTTTCCCTCAAAATATGAACTGCTTAAAAACTTTTAATTATTTATTATAAAAACCACAAAGAATATCGCATTCGAAAAGAAGGAGAAAAACTAATGAAAAAGATTCTCATAGTTGACGACCATGTGGAAATTAGAAAGTTGGTGGAAATCACCCTCAGGGTTGAAGATTATCAGATTCTTCAAGCAAAAAACGGGGAAGAAGCCATTAAGATTGAAAAAGCTGAAAAACCTGACCTGATTATTATGGACATCATAATGCCCGGGAAAATAGACGGTATTGAAGCCACCCGGATTTTAAAGAATGACCATGACGCCAAAGTGTGCCCCATAATCATGCTAACCGTGAAAGGCGAAGAGGAAGATGTAAAAAGAGGCCTGGATGTGGGTGCGGACGATTATTTTACCAAACCGTTTAGTCCGTTGCAATTGATAAAGAAAGTGGAAGAGGTTTTGGGATAGTTGGTGCGGGTGGCTAAGTACAAAGACGAAACAGGGTTCATAAAAGATGCTCTCCCAAAACCGAAGGCCGTCCGGGATCTCCCCATAATTGCTAAGTTATTTTATGCGCCGGATAAACTGTGGAAGGTTTACTGAAAAAGATGAACATCGAACACCCGCCTGCCACTGCGAGGCACGAGCGGGCAGGTCGAACGTCCAACATCGCCCCAGTGAAATAGATAAAAAGTTTCACGAGGTAAAAATGTTGAATGAAAAAAGGCGGTTAGGACCCGGAAGTCTGAAAAGAAAAAGAAATAATTTGAGGAGCGAAGCGACATCATTATGTATATTTTCGAGTTTCAAGTTTCCAGTCTTCGCCAAGAATAAATTCCAATAGGCAGCGAAGATCTGTGTTGAAAACTAAATTTTGACAATAGAAAGAAAAATACCTGCAGATGAAACCATTAAAAAAAAGAGGCCTGTATCCCCGGATTTTTGAAAGAACCTTGATCTACCTTCCGATCATCCATACTCAAACTGATTTGGGAGCCCTGGGTGAATCAATAGGACGCATCGCCCTCAGGAAATCAGGAAAACAATCCATGCAGCGCAAAATCCAGATGATAAACAGGGTGTGGACGGAAATTGAGACTGCCATTGACAGGTTAGACCTTTCTTATGAAAGCGTTCGTCTTTATCAGGACGGTTTGCCTGTATGCGGCAAGGAAGTTGAAATTGTAAGTGAACTTGCCAGGGCCGAAGGCCGGAATCATCAACTTCTTATGCGGTTGATGGACAAAGGCGCCACACTCATGGGGACCGAATCTCCGGAGCTTTTAATCATGGAATACGAACGGGCGAAACAGATCACGGCCAACGAAAATATTTTAAAAAAAGACAGGCGCATAGCGCTACAAAAACCATCGGCAGATCAGTTGTTAATAAAAAGGGACCGATATATTGCCGGACGCATAAATACAACGCTCGGCAAAGGCGAAACAGGAATTCTCTTTTTGGGAATGCTTCATTCGCTTCAGAACCTGCTCGACAGAGATATCCAGGTTGTTTACCCGGTTGGGCGGATTCTTTTTCAAGGAGATTACGCAACATGAAAAAAAGCCGAGCCAGAATTTTGATTGTTGATGATGAACACCATATCTGTAGAATGCTTTCCCGCCTGATGGAAAATCAAGGATTTGATGCTCTGACGGCTTATGAAGGGGAAACCGCGCTGAAGATGATCCGGTCTGAAATACCCGATGTGCTGTTGCTGGATCTTATGATGCCGGGTATAAGCGGGATGGAGGTTATGAAATATGCAAAGGAACTGGATCCGGATCTTCCGGTTATCATAATAACCGGCCATGCCCACATTCAAGGAGCTGTCGAGGCCATCCAGGCAGGGGCGGATAATTACCTGGCCAAACCGTTTCAACATCTTGAAGTCACTGAAATTGTGAACCGGTCACTGGAGGTACGGGACCTCAAACAAAAACTAAAGCGCCTGTCCAATCAGCTTGAAGGCCCGCTTTGTTTGCGAAAAATGATGGGACCCAGCAAAGTCATCGGATCTCTCGTTTCCCAGGTGAAACGGGTGGCGAAAACCGATTTTACCGTCGTTATCCAGGGAGAAACCGGATCAGGCAAAGAACTTGTGGCCCAGGCAATTCATCAAAACAGCCTTCGAGCAGACGGTCCCTGGGTTGCCATCGACTGCGGAGCAATTCCGGAAGGACTTCTGGAAAGCGAACTGTTCGGTCACGAAAAAGGGGCTTTTACCGGTGCTTTTTCCAGGAAAATCGGAAAACTCGAAGCGGCAAAAGGTGGAACATTGCTAATGGACGAAATTTCAAACCTGCCCTTGAGTTCACAGGGGAAAATTCTGCGAACGCTTCAGGAAAAAAAGATTTGCCGGATAGGCAGTAACAAACCTTTAGACGTTGATATCCGTCTTCTGGTCGCATGCAACCAGGACCTTACAACAATCGTTGAATCGGGTGCTTTCCGCGAAGACCTTTTCTATCGATTGAATGAGTTTACCATCAGGGTTCCGCCGCTTCGAGAACGTAAAAAAGATATCCCTTGCCTCGCCAAACGGTTCCTTGATATCACCAACCTTGCACTTCATAAAAGCGTAAAGGGATTTTCCGAATCCGCCCTCCGGACGTTGCTCGCTTACTCGTGGCCGGGCAATGTTCGACAGTTCCGTTCGATCATCCGCCGGGCCGTGCTGCTGGCCGATGACTTGATCACCGATAAGCATTTGGAAATACATCAGGATATTTCTTTTAATCAGCTAACGAACCCGCTGCTTCAAAAGATGCCGTGGGAAGAACAATCGCTAAAGGCGATTGTGCAAAAAAGATCCGAGGCCCTTGAGCGCGAGATTATCGTTAGCGCGCTGGAATACAGCGCAGGAAACAAAGCAAAAGCAGCACGACTGCTCCGGATAGATTACAAAACAATTCATACAAAAGTTAAAAAATTTGCAATTTCATAATTCAACAAAGGGAGGAAATTATGGGAAAAAAGAAAAAACTAACGGGCGGATTTGAAGGGATCCTGGGAGGCCTTACGGATCTTGTAGAAAAACTTGGAGACCTGGCCGAAAAAGGCGAAAAGCTGTCCGAAACCGGCGATATCCGATTCAAAGATAAAGACCTAAAAGGGGTATATGGCTTCTCGGTTAAAGTCGGTTTGGGAGGCGAAGGGGCTAAGGTGGAACCTTTCGGGAATATTCGAAAGGATGAACAAACCGGTGAGCCCGTGGTCCAGGAAGTCCGGGAGCCCATGGCTGATGTGTTCGAAGAAGAAGATCATATCCTCGTGGTAGCGGAATTGCCGGGGGTCAGCGCTGAGGATGTTCGCATTGAAGTAAGGGATGATTTACTGACAATTTATGCTGAAAGGGGAGATAAAAAGTACTGCAAAGAAGTTCTCCTGCCAAAGTCCTATCCACGAGAGAAGATGGAGGTTTCATGTAACAATGGGATCCTGGAAATTAAGTGTGTAGATTGATGATTGGCGATTGATGATTGTTGATTGAAGGAGAAGGAGAAAATCAACAATCGCCAATCAAAAATCAACAATCAACAATCAACAATCAACAATCAACAATCAAAAAGGTGTATCATGACCGGTAGCAAAAAAACAACGTTAAAACTAAAGGTGACCGAAGCCCTTAGTAAAGACATGGGCAGAGCATTTGCCCGAATGGGACCGGAAGACATCAAAAAGCTGAAGGTAACCATTGGGGACATTATAGAGGTTGAGGGTAAACGTAAGAGTGTTTGCAAGGTAATGCCCGCTTACAAGGAACTGCGGGAACAGTCCCGGATTCAGCTCGATGGGCTCTCCCGGGGAAATGTGGGCGTGGGCATGGACGAGTTTGTACAGGTTCGCAAGATTTCCTGCCGGCCTGCGGAACGCTTGATACTCGTCCCGGTAAATATTATTCCTGTGGATCGTGACTTAAAGTACATCGGCAGCCTTCTGGACGGACTGCCCGTGATCCAAGGCGATCGAATTCGTGCTCTGCTGTTCGGCAGCCGGTCGGCTGATTTTAAGGTGGAAACCACAACCCCCAAAGGACCTGTGCTAATTAACCCGACAACTAAGCTTGTAATTGCAAAGGGGGGCGGGAAAGAAACAGTTCGTTCAGTTTCATACGAAGACATCGGCGGGCTCAAACCTCAGCTTCAACGCATCCGGGAGATGATAGAACTTCCTCTTCGCTATCCGGAGGTATTCAAACGTTTGGGAATCGATGCGCCCAAAGGGGTTCTGCTGCACGGCCCTCCCGGATGCGGAAAGACGCTTATCGCCCGAACCATTGCTCACGAAACAGAGGCCAATTTTTTTTCAATTAACGGGCCGGAAGTTATCCACAAGTTTTATGGAGAAAGTGAAGCCCATCTGCGGAAGATCTTTGATGAGGCCGCCCGAAAAGGTCCGAGTATCGTCTTTCTGGACGAGATCGACGCTATCGCTCCCAAACGCGAAAAGGTCGTTGGGGATGTTGAGAAACGGGTGGTGGCTCAACTCCTGGCGCTCATGGACGGTCTTGACCAGCGACGGAATGTTATTGTTATATGCGCTACCAACATTCCCAATGCCCTGGATCCGGCCTTGCGGCGGCCGGGCCGGTTTGACCGGGAAATTTCCATTCCTATCCCCGACCGTAACGGGCGGCTGGAAATCCTGGAAATTCACAGCCGGGGAATGCCTTTGGCCCAAAATGTGGACATGAACCATTTATCGGAAATCACCCACGGCTTTGTGGGGGCTGATCTGGAGGCCCTTTGCAGGGAAGCAGCCATGAGTTCTCTGCGACGTATTTTGCCTGATATTGACTTTGCCCTGACCCATATTCCCTATGAGCAACTTACAAGTCTGGAAGTATATATGGATGACTTTTTAGTTGCCCTTCGGGAAGTTGAACCCTCGGCCATACGGGAGGTGTTCGTGGAGGTTCCGGATGTTCGCTGGGAGGACATCGGAGGCTTGGGAGCAATCAAAGAGCGCCTTGTGGAGGCAGTGGAATGGCCGTTGAAATATTCCCATCTCTTTAAGAAAGCCGGTTGCAGGCCGCCTAAGGGCATTCTTATGTCAGGGGTGCCCGGATGCGGCAAAACCTTGCTGGCTAAAGCCATCGCCACTGAAAGCAATGTAAACTTCATATCGGTAAAAGGTCCGGCACTGCTTTCAAAATATGTGGGCGAGTCCGAAAGCGGGGTCAGAGAGGTTTTTCATAAGGCCAGGCAGGCGGCCCCCTGCATTATGTTCTTCGACGAGATCGACGCTCTGGTGCCCGTACGGAGCGCCGGTTCATCGGATTCCCACGTGGCCGAACGAGTCCTCAGCCAGTTTCTGGCTGAATTAGACGGTATCGAAGAGCTGAAAGGCGTTTTAGTGTTGGGGGCCACCAATAGGACGGACATGCTGGACCCGGCAGTGCTCAGACCGGGGCGATTTGACGAAATCATCGAAATTCCGATTCCGGATGAAAAGGATCGCCGGAACATTTTTGAAGTTCATTTGCGAAACAAGCCGCTTGCCCCGAAAATCAGCATGGTCGATCTGGCCGAACAAACAGAAGGATTCTGCGGCGCCGACATTGCCGGAGTTTGCCATAATGCCGCGCTAAAGGCCCTGCGCCGGGTTGTGGTAAAAGGAGGCGGTGAAAAGGCCGACGACACGATCGAGTTGAAGATTACGAAAGCGGATTTGCTCAGTTCCATTGAAGAAGTCCGGTAGTGAGCGGAGCAAACTATAGATTTCAAGAAAATGTTTTTGGACTTTTGGGTTACAATCTCCGAAGAATTTTTTCCTTTAAGACACCAAGAAACTAGAAATTTGAAACTTGATAACAACCTTGAATGAATTGTAATTTCTTTCCCAAGTTTCCAGTTTCCAGTTTCAAGTTTCCCTCCGGGGCGTAGGCCCTTACGGGCCGGAGGCCAGTTTCAAGTATCACAAAATCGTTCCCTTAATTCTTCTCCAGAGAAGATGATAATAACCTTAATTTTTTTTCTGTAAGCCTATAACTACAATGAAACGATCGATTCCCCCCAGAACCATGAGCGATGTTTGCCGAGCCCAACGCAAGCGGCGAAGCAAGGGCCGAAGGATCAGGCTATCTTCAGATATTGACCTGCAAGTAAAATTAGGCATGAACCGGTCTTCGCGGCTCCCGCCGGCCAAGCCATCGACGGCTCCCGCTTTTTCGACCGGTCTCTTTAAAAAGCCGCGCAACTGGAAATTCCAAACCAAGCCGCTGTTCAAGAAAATAAGAGGGCCCCTGATCGATGTTTTCCATGAAGCCGAGGAAGTACTGATCGTTATAGATCTGGGCGGGTTTAGAAAGGAGGACGTTCGTCTGAGCATAGAAGCCGGCAGATATTCCATCGTTGCCAAACGGGGGAATCAGGAATTTTTTGAGGAAATTACACTACCGCCGGAAGTGGATATCGAAAGGCATGTCGAGAATTTTAAAAACGGCGTACTTGAAATCGTTTTGCCGCGAAAAAAAGATTCCACCGCATGATTGTATTGGAAATGGGGGAAGGTATGAAAACAAATCCAAAAAATAAAATCAAAACAGTGCTTATCGTTGAAGACGACAAAACAGTACTTAAGATTCTCGTCCGTCTGCTCTCAAGCGAGGGCTATATAACCCTGGAAGCGGAAAGCGGTGCCGGGGCCATTGAAATTGCAACCAATTTTATGCCGGACCTCGTTATCCTGGATCTGAAATTGCCCGACTATAACGGCATCGATGTGTTGAGCCGGCTTAAAAAAATGAACAAACACGTCCAGGTCGTCATACTCACGGCCTTTGGCTCCCAAGACGCGGCGCGAATCGCCATGGAGATGGGGGCCTTTGATTTTTTGACCAAACCGTTTGGCTCCGATGACGTTATTCACGTGGTTCATAAGGCCCTTGAATTCGGGCCCCCTGTAAGCAGACAGGATAATCACTATGCATAAACATTGCGGCAGTAACACCGTAAGGATCGAGGACGGTGAAGGCATTTACCTTTTTTGTTTTGCACGTCTCCACCAAATACCGGTTCAAGATATGGCCGGCCCGGACGATTACTATTCCGTTTATCCCTGGACATTTATGGGTATCACGGCAATATTGAGCAAGGTCTCTCTTGATGAATACTGCGGGCCGTCGGCAGAATCCAGAATCAAGGATCTATCCTGGATAGGCCCCCGCGCCTGCCGGCACGAAAACATTGTTGAACGGGTGATGTGCCATTCGCCCGTTGTTCCGGCCCGATTCGGAACAATTTTTTCGTCCATGAACAGCCTTAAGGAGCTTTTGAAAGTACATGGCAAAACCATATTAAAGTGTCTGGACCAGGTGGCTGATAAACAGGAGTGGGCCGTCAAAGGCCTGATAGACATGGCCAGGGCCAAACAGAAACTTGTTTCCGAAATAACTGCCGCTGAGGCGCAACGCCTCGCGTTGCTGGCCCCCGGAGCACGCTACTTCCAGGAAAAGCGAATCCATAACCATGCAGGCAGTGAACTGAATTGCCGGCTCAAGGAAATATATAAGGAAACAGCCGACGATCTGAGTGCTTTGGCCTCTGATGATTACCCCGGCAGGTTGCTGTCCAAAGATGCCTCAGGCACAGATATGGATATGTTCATGAATACGGCATACCTGGTTCCAATAAATTGCGTAAAGGCCTTTCATGCGCGGGTGGACCGGGCCAATGCGGTTCACGCGCAAAACGGACTGGTTTTTAAGCTTTCAGGCCCATGGCCTCCCTACAGTTTTTGTCCCTCTTTTGAAATGGAGGAGATTGATAATTGAATATTGACAATTGAAGATTGAATATTGAAGGAATTCTGCCAATTTTATTAATAAAAAGATAGAGCGACCCGCCCGCCTCGCCTGAGCGTGCCAACAAAAGGACGAAGAGCATTGAGTACTGCTCGCGATGGCGGGCAGGAGCGATTCCACAAATAGTCAATAGTCAATATTCAATTAAAAGAGCGACCCGCCCGCCTCGCCTGAGCGAGCTAACAAAAGGACGAAGAGCATTGAGTATGGCTCGCGATGGCGGGCAGGAGCGATTCCACAAATAGTCAATATTCAATCTTCAATCGTCAATTAAATATTGGCTTTCGAATCAGAGAAAATATTTTGAAATATCTACTATACTGCATATTTACCGGCCGGCAGGTTCCGATGGTCGACAGTCTTATGGGCGTAGACGATCAGCCTGTTGTTCAGGTTTCAAACAACGGCCTGGTTGCTGCGGTCTCACGAATCACCCGGGAAGATCTAAAACCCGATGTATCCCTGATTATGGATTACAAAAAGGTCGTTGACTCATTTCATCGTGAACAAACCATCATCCCCATGCGGTACGGATGTCTGCTAAAAGAAAAAAAACAGGTGGCTCAACTCCTTGAAAAAAATCGAACGCAATATGAGGCGCTCCTCAAAAAACTGGACGGCTGCGTGGAAATGGGAATCCGGGTATTGATTGATGATTGTCGATTGACGCCCCGGTTAAATCCCCAAAGGGGTTCCGCAACAGCGGAAATTGAACGGGGTGAAATTGAAAATTTAAAGAATTCAAAGTTAGAAAATTCCGATCCGCAATCCGCAACCGAGAGTTTCAAAATCCAAAATCCAAAATCCAAAATATTGGGAAGGGCGTACCTGACCTCCCGCAAAGCCCATTACGAGCAGGAAGATAAGCTCGGCAAAGAGACTGACACAATCATTGAGCAGTACCGAAACGCGTTCTCCGGGCTCTATATCAAGTTCAAAGCCGAACACCCTTCAATCGACAATCTTCAATTTTCAATCGTCAATCATCAATCCCAAACCCCAAACCCTCTTGTTTCGCTCTATTTCCTCGTGCCGCGACAATCCGTAGAGCGTTTTCGCCGGGTGTTTCGACGCATTTGTCGTGAACAGAGCGCCAAGGTACTTTTAAGCGGCCCCTGGCCCCCCTATAACTTTGTAACGCATTGCAGTGGGGTGTGAATCACGGCTGTTGGCAATATGAAAATTCATGTTCGTCTGCGCTACGTATTTAGCTTTGGGAAAAAGGTGTCAGGTGTCAGGTGTCAGGTGTCAGGAATCGCCAGACCTGACACCTGGGATTGATGATTGTTGATTGTTGATTGACGATTAAACTAGACCTCTGACCCCTGGGATTGATGATTGATGATTGGCGATTGAAGATTGGTTGTTAGATGCCGGTTGCTGGTTGTTTTGTCTGCTTTCTGACCTCTGTCCTCTGACCTCTGACTTCTGACCTCTGTTCTCTGTTTTTTTCATTCATCATTCGATGTTCGATGTTCGATGTTCGATGTTCATCCTTTTGGATTGTTGATTGATGATTGGCGATTGAAGATTAAACTAGACCTCTGACCTCTGTCCTCTGTCCTATGTTTTTTTTCATTCATCATTCGATGTTCGATGTTCGATGTTCATCTTTTTCTTTGTTTTCTGTCCTCTGACCTCTGACCTCTGACCTCTGACCTCTGTTCTATGTTTTTTTCATTCATCATTCGATGTTCGATGTTCGATGTTCGATGTTCATCTTTTTCTTGGTTTTCTGTCCTCTGACCTCTGACCTCTGTTCTATGTTTTTTTCATTCATCATTCGATGTTCGATGTTCGATGTTCGATGTTCATCTTTTTCTTGGTTTTCTGTCCTCTGTCTTCTGACCCCTGGCATTGATGATTGATGATTGATGATTGGCGATTGGTTGTTAGATGCCGGTTGCGGGTTGCGCGTTGCGCGTTGCGGGTTTCGGGTTTCGCGTTCACTACGTTCCGGCTTTTCATCTTTAACTCGTAACTGTTCGTCCTGCTTTCTGACTTCTGACCTCTGTTCTATGTTTTTTTCATTCATCATTCATCATTCGATGTTCGATGTTCGATGTTCGATGTTCATCTTTTTCTTGGTTTTCTGTCCTCTGACCTCTGACTTCTGTCCTATGTTTTTTTCATTCATCATTCGATGTTCGATGTTCGATGTTCGATGTTCATCTTTTTCTTTGTTTTCTGTCCTCTGACTTCTGTCCTCTGACTTCTGACTTCTGACTTCTGACTTCTGTCATCTGTAACCTGAAACCAAAAAGTCTTGGATAGCAATCGCCAATCGCCAATCAACAATCATAAATCCAAACAATCATCAATCTTCAATCAACAATCAACAATCAACAATCTTCAATCTTCAATCAACAATCAAAATGGGAGCTTTCCTAATGGAGCCGTACAGAATTGAATCCGATTTCAATGATGAATCCAAACGCTACGAAAAGCTTTATACCATGCTTTTGGATGCCATTCCTTCATCAGTTTTGAGAATCGACCGGAACATGCGCATCGTTTCCGCAAACCGGAATTTTCTGGAAAAGAGCCGACGATCCCTGCCAAATACCATCGGTTTTCCGCTGAAAAAGATATTTCCTGCCATAATTCTCGATCAGATGGATATCACCCAACAGATTCATCAGGTCTTCGACAATAACCGTCCGACTTTGGGGCAACGGATGTCATATCGTTCACCGGGGGTTCCACTGCGGATTTACTATTACCGCATCCTCCCTTTTTCCTGGGAGGGGACTGTTGAAAGCGTGATGCTGCTCATGGACGATGTTACCGAGCAAATACGGTTGAGCGAAGAGGTCCGCCGTGTGGAACGCCATCTGGCAAGTGTTTTTGAAAGTGCCAGCGATATCATCCTGTCCACGGATCCTGCCGGGAGAATTTTATCATGGAATCCCGCGGCGGAAAAGATTTCGGGCTACTCCTTTAAAAAAGTGAGAGATCGATTTTTTTATGAATATTTTGCCAAAGATTATCAGGAGATGATCAAAAATGTTTTTTCGAAAATGAAGCCCGGAGATAAAGCTCATATGCATGAATGGGAGATGGTCTCCCAAAAAGGAGAGAGGATTCATGTTGCCTGGGTCTGTTCAGCCATGAAAGACGAAGACGAAGAGTCCCGGGCCGTGGGAATCGTGGCGGTAGGAAGAGACCAGAGTGAACGCCGCAAATTGGAGGCGCAGCTGTTACAATCGCAGAAATATGCCGCACTCGGCGTAATGGCAGGGGGAATTGCCCACGAAATTCGCAATCCTTTGGCGATTTGTTCTTCAGGCGCTCAGTTTCTTATGGAAGATAATATCACCCCGGAATTTCTGCATGAATGCTCCGAAAAAATTCACATCGGCATTCAGAGAGCATCCAATATCATCGAAAATCTTTTGAGATTTGCCCGGCCCGCGGTAACGTCCAAGTTTGAGCCGGTCAATTTGCCGGCTCTCATACATGAATCGTGGGATTTGATCGACAACCAGGCAAAAATTCAAAAGATTGAAAGCAAGCTGCAATTTGACAAAAGACCGATCATGATCAGCGGTAATGCCAGCCTGCTCCAACAGGTATTCATTAACCTCTTTTTAAACGCCATTCAGGCCATGCCGAATGGCGGAATCATAACCGTATCCATTAATCAAGCAAAACAGGACCTGTTGATTGGTATAGCAGATACGGGCCATGGAATATCCAAGGAGAACATTGATAAAATATTTGATCCGTTTTATACGACGGCACCGGTGGGAAAAGGAACCGGATTGGGACTTTCCATCTGCTATTCCATCGTAAAGCAGCATTTAGGTATCATTGAGGTGGACAGCGTTATAGGCCGGGGGAGCACCTTTACCTTAAGGCTGCCTTTGGATTGACGATTGGTAGATTTCAAGAAAATATTTTTGGGGCTTTTGAGTTACGATCTCCGAAGAAATTTTTCCTTTAAGACTCCAAGAAACTAGAAATTTGAAATTAGAAACTTGATAACAACCTTTCTTTCCCAAGTTTCGAGTTTCAAGTTTCCAGTTTCAAGTTTCAAGTTTCAAGTATCTCACCCAATTTTTCCCTTAATTCATCTCCAGAGGGAATTGGAATGACCCCAAAATATTTTTCTGTAAGCTTATAAAAGGATAAACAAAATGAAAAACCAAGACCAGGTCTTTCTGATCGTGGATGATGAGCCGGATATGTGCTGGGCTTTGGAAAATATACTGAAAAAAAACGGGTTTTGCTCAAAAAAAGCCTCAAACGGTCGGGAAACGCTTGAATTGGTGAAGCAAAATCGTTTCCGACTGTGCTTTCTTGATGCCAAATTGCCGGATGTTGAAGGCTTACAATTGGCAAAAAAGATCCGGGATATTGATCCGTTGGTTAACATCGTTATTATTTCGGGTTATTTTTACAAGGATGACACCGACATCCTGAACGCTCAGAAACAAGGATTGATTAACGGTTTTATCGCGAAACCCTTTTTCCATAAGGAAGTGCTGAAGGTAATTGAAGAACTCTGAAAAACTATGGAAAGTGTTCCATAGCGATGACTCCCTTTATCATCGACTTCTACTAAAATATCCATCGTGGCCGAACTTGTTAACTATCTGACATTGCATCATTAAAGAAAGCTTTTCTTCATGTGGCACAACCCTTGCATCATATGAAAGCAGGCATGCCTGTCCGGTGGTAATTTTTTTTGTAAACCAAAATTAAAAAAGGAGTATAATTATGGCAAAGATTCAAAAATCAACAGATTCATCAAGTCTGGCGGAAGTCGTAGATCGTATCCTTGATAAAGGTATCGTGATCGATGCGTGGGTCAAGGTCTCCCTGGTCGGGATCGAACTGCTTTCTATCGAAGCAAGGGTAGTGATCGCTTCGGTCGAAACATACTTGAAGTATGCCGAAGCCATTGGCCTCACAGCGGCCGCAGCAGCTCCGGCGTAAACCAGATCTTTCGTGTGAGGGGCCGGCTTCAGGGCTCCTCACGCAAAGATAACTTGGGCTGGGATTCCAAATACCGATAGATGGAATTCCAACGAGTTCGAGGATCAGTTTGGAAGTTTAAAAAAGAGGTAACCATTCACGGGTTCAGAGTTCAGAGATAACCCTGAACGGTGAACCCTGAACCTGTGAACGGATACAAATGAGAAAGGAGAGAAACATGGGTCGGTTAACAGACGCTATGACCCGCTTGCGCGGTGAGGTAGATGCTTCGCATAACATGCGCGTAGCTTTCATTGATGACTTAAAAGCCAACGTAACCGAGATGCAGTCGGGTTTCCGCAATAATCATGCCGAGATGGCCGGGAAGATGAGAGGTGACCTTGTGACTTTCGTATCAGGCCTGGAAAATTCTGTTGCCGAGATGAAAACCGGTTTCAACAAGAATCACGCTGAGATGGCCCGGAACTTAAGAGATGCGCTGGAAGATTTCGTATCGGATCTCAAAGGCGATGTTTCCGAAATGAAGGACGGTTTCAACGAGGATCACGCCGAGATGGCCCGGAACTTAAGAGATGCGCTGGAAGATTTCGTATCGAATCTCAAAAGCGATGTTTCCGAAATGAAGGACGGTTTCAACAAGGATCACGCCGAGATGGCCCGGAACTTAAGAGATGCGCTGGAAGATTTCGTGTCGGATCTCAAAAGTGATGTTTCCGAAATGAAAGACGGTTTCAACGAGGATCACGCCGAGATGGCCCGGAACTTAAGAGATGCGCTGGGTACATTTGCATCAGGTCTAAAGAACACGGTTGGCGGTATGCGGAAAGAATTTGCGGACGACATCGCCGGCGCCCGACAGGCATGGTCCGGCCCTTTACCTGCCGAGCCCAGAGTCATAGTGGAAACCAGGGCACAGGCCGTAGATGTGGAACCTCTGGCAACAGAAGAGGAGGCCGAGGCGGAAGCAGAGAGCTTGGAAGAAGAGGAAACGAGGACCGCCGAGGAGATTATCCCCGATGATTTTACCCTAATCACCGGAATAGGTTCGGTGCGACAAACTCAACTGAACAAAGCCGGATATTATACATTTGCCCAGCTTGCGCAAAGTACCCCGGAAAAATTACAAGATATTTTGGGAGAATCCGCAAGATCCGCTATTGTGGAGAATTGGATCGAGGATGCTATGGATTTTGCTAAATAGCGCCATCCCACAGCAACCCGGTATACTTCTCAGTATCAAGAGTAAAATATGGAAAAGATAGATATGGAAAAGGTTACCTGTTCTTTCTGTGGCGGTAAGGGGATTGATCCCTTCGATATCATGTCGTCGCTTTCTACGTGTTGCGTCTGTGGGGGTAGAAAGGTGGTCCGGGTGAAGGTTCCCTACAGGCCTTGTGCCCATTGCCGGGGGACCGGGGCTGTTAAGACCCTCACCTGTACGGTCTGCCGTGGCACAGGGTTCGTTGCCGATTCTGCGGGACCGACCATCGTGTGTCCGGAGTGCAAAGGCACGGGCGACGACACCTCGGCTCCGGCCATGGCGTGTCTGGAATGCCGGGGACGCGGATGGGTCACCAGGGATTGAAGAATGAAAATACCCCTGACAATATTCAATCGTCAATTGAAAAAGGAGTATAAATGAAATGAAAGATAACAGTTTGAGAGTTGTATCAGACACAACGGTGGAGACTCCAACCAGCGACGATAAGGTTCTGCTTGAGCCCAGCGAACAGTTCGTCAACACCCCTTATATTCAGGACTTGACTGAGCGCGCCCTCGCTTATCTCGAGGTGGGATACCCGCTGCATTTTGCCGGTCCCGCTGGAACCGGCAAGACAACCCTTGCCTTTCATGTTGCGGCGCAGCTCGGCAGGCCGGTCACCCTTCTCCATGGAGACGATGAGTTTTCAGGTTCCGACCTGGTCGGCCGGGATTCCGGATACCGCAAGTATAAACTCGTTGATAATTATATCCACTCCGTTCTCAAGACCGAAGAGCATTTTAATACGATGTGGGTGGATAACCGGCTCACAACGGCCTGTCAGCATGGGTATACGCTTATTTATGATGAGTTTACACGCTCCAGACCTGAAGCCAACAATGCCCTGCTCAGCGTCCTGGAAGAAAGAATCCTTAATCTGCCGAAACAGCGCAGATCCGGAGAAGGGTATCTTAGCGTTGATTCGAACTTCAAAGCTATCTTCACCTCCAACCCGGAAGAGTACGCCGGTGTCCACAAAACCCAGGATGCCTTGATGGATCGGCTCATCACCATCAACCTGGGCCATTTTGACCGGGAAAGCGAGATTCAGGTAACAATGACCAAATCCGGCATCAATAAGCAGGATGCCGAGATAATTGTGGATATCGTGAGAGAATTGCGAAACGTCGGCGTCAACAACAACCGGCCCACGATTCGGGCATGTATCGCGATCGCTCGAATTCTGGTCCACCTGAGCAGCCCCGCCCGGTTGGACAATCCTAATTTTATGCGTGTCTGTCATGATGTTCTGAACACCGAAACGGCCAAGGTTACCCGCAACGGGCATTCACTCGTCTCCCAAAAGATGGACGATATAATAGCAAAGATCTGTAAAAATCATTGTATCCAAAATGAATAGCTTTTCCGATAGAGGGTACATCTGTCGAGGTCGAGTAATGGTTAAACGAACCTGAGACAACAACCACTTTTGGGGCTGGTAAAAGGAATGGAAAAATGAGTTTTCGAAAAGGAAATACCAAAGGTTTGCAGGACATCCGGACCTTGTCTGGAAGTGTGAATAGGGTCTTTGAGCCGCATCGCGCCTATCTGAGAATATCCTGTCTGGAAATGGAAAAACTCCGAAAAGGCAATGAAAAGAAAAGTGCGATGCATCGAGTGAATATTATCGATGCCCGTTTTAAAGAGATACAGGCTGAAAAGGACGCGCTCTTGCTTGTTCTTGACCAAAGTAACCGGAACAATCATTCCGAAATAGACGGACACGTTAAGACCGAGCCGGATCAGGGATGTAATATGGAAGGGTTCAAAATTACTTACTGAACCGTATATCAGAATTTAAAGCGCAAGGAGAACCGGTAATGAAAATCAATTGTCTTTCCTGCGGACACAAGGTGGATTTAGACGATGTTTATGATGATTATGAGGGGTCGGTCAAATGTGTGGCTTGTAAGGCATTGCTGGAGATTAAGACGTACCAGGGACAACTCAAATCCATAAATATCAAAAACATCTCACCGCCACCCCCGGTTACTGAATTGGATTGAATATTTAAGGAATTTTTTCAATTTGGTTCCGGCTTGTCCGGGCTAAAGGTTATACTTTTTTAAGGGTTTAAGAAAGGAAGAATCAGCGACATGGTTGTGCAAACATCAAACAAGAAGGGAATATATTTGTATGCCGTGATATACGGGTCCGAGGAGCACAACTACGGTTCCTGCGGGATTGATCAAAACATGGTCTACACCATCTTGCGGAAAAACGTGGCAGCCGTGGTCAGCGATGTTCCCAATGGAAAGCTCCGGCCGGAACGCCGCCACCTCGCGGCACACCAGGCTGTACTCAAGCGGCTGATGGAAGAAAGCACTCCGCTGCCCATGTCATTCGGCATCATCGCAGACGGCCCCAAAACCATCGAGAAAATTCTTGCTGAAAATCAGCCGGCATTTCAGGAACAGCTTGATCGTGTGTCCGGAAAGGTGGAGATGGGATTGCGTGTCACCTGGGATGTGCCGAATATATTTGAATACTTTGTCAGTACCCATCCGGAGCTCAGGTCTGTTCGCGATAGATTTTTCGGAACGCACCGCGAACCCACCCAGGAAGACAAGATAGAGATAGGACGCATGTTTGACCGCATGCTGAATGAAGATCGTGAAAGATCTGCGGACGATGTAGAGAACATACTGTCCAGGTATTGTTTTGAGATTAAGCGGAACAAATGCCGCACCGAGCAGGAAGTGATGAACCTGGCCTGTCTCGTGGGACGGGATGCAGAGGCCCGATTTGAAGAGGACTTATTAGAAGCGGCCAACCTGTTCGACAACAACTTTGCATTCGACTATAACGGCCCCTGGGCTCCCCACAATTTCGTAGATATGGAACTTAAAATTGACGATTGATGATTGAATATTTGTGGAATCGCCCTGCCCTTTTAATTGAATATTGACTATTGACTATTTAATGAAGTCGCTCCTGCCCGCCATCGCGAGCCATACTCAATGTTCTTCGTCCTTTTGTTAGCTCGCTCAGGCGAAGCAGGCGGGTCGCTCTATCTTTTTATTAATAAAATTGGCAGAATTCCTTCAATATTCAATCTTCAATCGTCAATCTTCAATAGTAATCGTCAATCAACAATCGTAAATATTCAATTGTAACAATCATCAATCGACAATCATAAATCATCAATTTAAAAATGTTGATCATCGATAACATACTGCTTTCTCCGGTACGCGGTATCCTCTGGATTTTTCGCGAGCTGCACAATGCCGCCAGGAAAGAAATCGAAAACGAGGCGGAGTCCATCACCGCAGAACTGAGCGAACTGTATATGATGCTTGAGACCGGGAAGATCACGGAATCGGAATTTGACACCCGGGAAAAGGAACTCCTCGATCGTCTGGACGAAATTCAGGATCAAGGAAAAGGATGAGCAAGCATGAAACAGAAACGGGCATGGCAGCTCCCTCTTTTTTACATGACCGCCGTTTGCGGCTGGTATTTTTCGGCGGCAAGGGCGGTGTCGGCAAGACCACCAGCGCTGCCGCGACCGCACTGCACTATGCCCGAAATAATCCCGAGAAGTCATTCCTCCTCGTCTCCACCGACCCGGCTCATTCTCTGGCCGACAGCCTGACTGATCTTACACTGCCTAAAAATTTAGAGAGCATTGAGCTTGACGCCCGGCAATGTCTATCCGGCTTCAAAAAAAAGCATGACGGTAATCTCCGGGAGATTGCGTCCCGAGGAACTTTTCTTGATGATGAAGACATCAGCCAATTTCTGGACCTCTCCCTGCCCGGCATGGACGAACTTATGGCCTTTTTAGAGATTTCCAAGTGGGCGGAGGATGGAACGTATGACTGCATCGTGGTGGATACCGCGCCCACCGGACATACACTCAGACTCCTTGCCATGCCGGAGTTGATCCACAAATGGCTCGGAGCATTGGATGCCTTGCTGGCCAAACACCGCTACATGAAGAAACTATTCAGCGGCTCCTACATTAAGGACGAACTTGATGAATTCCTGTTGGATCTTTCCGATTCGGTCAAGCAGATGGAATCGCTGATAATTGATCCGGCACGTTGCCGTTTTGTGCCGGTTATGCTTGCAGAGGTCTTGAGCATCCATGAAACTGTGGCGCTATTGCAAGAACTGCAACGGTCAAAAATATCGGTCACGGACATAGTGGTCAACAGGCTCTATCCGGAAAATCCCTGTGCGGTTTGTTCTGACAGACGTTCTCGTCAAATAAGAGAACTCGGAGACCTGTTTGAAAAAATATCCGGGTATTCTCTCTGGGGAATTCCCATGTACCCGGAGGAAATCCGGGGATCAGGGCCGCTCCAAAAATTCTGGGACGGCGCAGTTCCCCTGAAAATTCCAAGCAAAGCATCCGTTAAGGATAAATCCGGTATTCAGTTTCCAGTTTCCAGTTTCCAGTTTCCAGTTTCCAGTATCCGGTTTCCAGTTTCCACAACCGTATCTCCGGTTGAAATGCCCGTAACTCTCCCCTCTTCCGAGACAAAACTTTTGCTGTTTGCCGGCAAAGGCGGGGTGGGAAAGACCACGCTGGCCTGTGCCACGGCCGTAAGAATGGCCCGGGAGATGGTACATAAGGATGTCTTTATTTTTTCCACGGACCCGGCCCATTCCCTGTCGGCCTGCCTAAATGCCGAAATCGGTCCCAGGCCCACACGCCTGGCCAGGGGACTTACGGCCATGGAGATAGATGCCCGGGCAGAGTTTGAAACCTTGAAAAACCAGTATTCGGACGAGTTGGAGAAATTTTTAATTTCTATTTCGACCAATTTGGACCTGGCCTTTGACCGGGATGTAATGGAACGTGTCATGGACCTCTCGCCCCCCGGCCTGGACGAGGTCATGGCCCTCACATTGGTTATGGAGTTCCTTGCCAATGAACAATACCATGTTTTCATCCTTGATGCTGCGCCCACGGGACATCTGATCCGGCTCCTGGAAACTCCCGAGCTCATCGACCAGTGGCTCAAGGTGTTCTTTAACCTTTTCTTAAAATATAAGCGGATCTTCAGACTCCCCAAAATATCCGGGCGAATGGTACAGATATCAAAAGATCTCAAGCGGCTGCAATCGCTGTTAAAAGACCCGGAACGGTCGGCATTGTTCACGGTGACGATTCCAACGGAGATGGCATTCGAAGAGACCAAAGACCTGTTAAACGCCTGCGGCCGCATAGGTATCCATGCATCTTCTCTCTTTCTCAACCTTGCAACGCCGGACAGCAAATGTTCATTGTGCTCCGCCCTTTATAAAAGAGAGTCGCAAGTCAGGAAAAAGCTTCAACAGACCTTTTCCGAAATGCACCAAACCCTGATTTATCACCGGGGAGAACCGCGAGGTCTTGAGCAGCTAGGGGAACTGGGGAATGCGATTTATGATTGTTGATTGTTGATTGGCGATTGTTTGGATTTATGATTGTTGATTGTTGATTGGCGATTGAAAAATGATAAAGGTTCAGGGGTTTAGAAGCTAACCCGGAACGTAGAGCCCCGAACGTAGAACGTTGAACTTTGAACCACTGAACGGCTTTAAAGTTTCGAGTTTCGAGTTTCAAGTATCCAGCAACAAGTCGCTGATAACCGATTACTGACAAGGACAATATCATGCAGGATATTTCACTGGACGATACGGAACACATCTCGCTTTGCGAGGCTCTGGATCGCATCCTGAACAAAGGGGCCGTGATCGTCGGAGAAGTGACGATTTCGGTCGCCAACGTTGATCTGGTCTACCTGGGACTGCAAGTTGTTCTCACTTCCATTGAGACGGCCCGCAAGATCGCATCAGATTCCGACAATCCCCCGCCCATAAGGTTGGGCTTAGGCGCCGGAGCAGGCTTGGAGATTGATGATGGATGATTGGCGATTGTTGATTGGCGATTGGCGATTGTTTGGATTTATGATTGGCGATTGTTTGGATTTATGATTGGCGATTGATGATTGTTTTAATTGAATATTGACGATTGAAGATTGAATATTGAAGGTATTCTTCCAATTTTATTAAAAAAAAGATAGAGCGACCCGCCCGCCTCGCCTGAGCGTGCCAACAAAAGGACGAAGAGCATTGAGTACTGCTCGCGATGGCGGGCAGGAGCGATTCCACAAATAGTCAATAGTCAATATTCAATTTTCAATTAAAAGGGCGACCCGCCTGCCTCGCCTGAACGAGCTAACAAAAGGACGAAGAGCATTGAGTATGGCTCGCGATGGCGGGCAGGAGCGATTTCTACAAATCAACAATCAACAATCATAAATCAACAATCCGAAAGGTTTTTCCATGGAGTTTAACGAACAGTCGAAAGTGGAGTCAGCAACCATCAATGACTTTGTCAGGGTAATGGATGCGGGAAACTCTTGCCCGCTCGGCCCTGCTCCGAAAAGTCAAGCAAAGGGGGGCCGACTGAACCTGGATCCGGAAAATGTGAAGAATGGACTTGGGCAGCTGGTGCTGACCCTGGTGAAGCTTCTTCACGAGCTTCTGGAACGTCAGGCCATCCAACGAATTGAAGCCGGGTCCTTGAGTGATGATGAAATCGAAGCCGTTGGGATAACTTTGATGCGGCAGTCCGAGGAGCTTGAAAGACTCTGCAAGGAATTTGGCCTGGAAGAAGAAGATCTTAATCTTGATTTGGGGCCGCTGGGGAAACTCTTATGATTGATGATTGGTGATTGTTGATTGAATATTGAAGATTGAAGGTATTCTTCCAATTTTTTATTTTATTATTCAAAACAGCGGAGCGAGCCAACAAAAAGATGAAGAGCATTGAGTACGGCTCGCGATGGCAGGCGGGAGCGATTTCTACAAATCAACAATCATAAATCAACAATCCAAAAACAGAGCTTATTTAAGAAAAGGATATGGAATTGGATTCTGAAGAATTGAAAAAAAGGACAAAAGATTTTGCTCATAGATGTGTAAAGCTTGCTATTTCATTACCACGAACCACACTGGGAAGGCACATTAAATCTCAGTTAATCAGGTGTTCGACATCTGTAGCATCAAATTATCGAGCCAGTATTCATGCCCAGTCAAAAGCTGCATTTATAGCGAAAATAAGTATTGTAATTGAAGAATCAGACGAATCGGAATTCTGGTTGGAATTCGTAATGGATGAAAATCTAATGGAAAGAAAGAAGGTTTTACCGCTTTTCAATGAAGCACATGAACTATCTTCCATTTTTATAACCACAAGAAGGACGGCTCAGAGAAAGAAAAAAATCAACAATCAACAATCATAAATCAACAATCCAAAGGGGGGAAAGAAATAAAATGGCAATTCAAAGAAGTACACAGCATTCCATCGAGAGCACGAACATTGCTGATTTACTTGAACGGGTTCTTGATAAAGGGGTCGTTATTGCAGGTGATATCAAGATCAGTCTGGTTGACATCGAACTGTTGACCATCCAGCTTCGCCTGGTCATCTGTTCTGTTGACAAGGCCAAGGAGATGGGCATGGATTGGTGGGTAAATAATCCATGCTTCAGCCGTGAGGCGCCTCGTGGAGAGGTGGAGAATTCCTTGAATAAAATCGAAGAACGGCTGCAAAGACTTGAAGAAACCCCGGCAAAAACCCTCAATCAGGAGTAATAGCAATGACCCGGATTAATTCAACTTTAATGCGTCGGTTGCATGACAAGGGACTGGCGCCCGCTGAATTCACCTTGTTTATCAGGGATGCGTCCCGCAACTTCGTGGATGATTCCCGAGTGGGATTGCGTGAAATAAATCAACGACTGCATACATTAGGCTGGGAAAGAATTGAATTGGATTATCATACCTCTCAGTTGATTGTCGCGCACTTTGAAGCAGAGGAACATAATAGGGATTGTTGATTGTTGATTGTTGATTGGCGATTGTTTGGATTGTTGATTGGCGATTGAATATTGACTATTGAAGGAATCATTAAATTGACTATTGACGATTGAATATTGAAGGTATTTTTCCAATTTTTTATTTTATTATTCAAAACAGCGGAGCGAAACGACTTCATTAAATAGTCAATCGTCAATAGTCAATATTCAATTAAAAAGGTTGTTAAGTATTATCAAGTCGATAAAGCACAAATGGCAGATGAAAAAAACATTTGGAACGTTGTTGGCTAAGTGGACTTAATAATTCAATTTAATCAACAACATGCCCAAAGATCGCAGAAAAAGAAAGTAGAGGACTATAATGGCAAAATTTAAAAAGAATATCAGAAAACCTTGGGCTTATGGAGATCTATGCAAACTGAAAAAATTGGCATGGAAGAAAACGCCTACGCATCTTATAGCACAAAAGCTGGAAAGAACTGTATTGCAAATCCGTACTAAGGCTTTTGTGCTTGGCTGCTCCCTATTTAACTGAGAATGCGCTGCAGGAGAGCCAGGAGGCGTTGCGGGAACCTGACACCTTACGATTGAACTCAATAACCAACAATCTTGAATTACACCCTCCAAGAACCCATTATTCCACTATTCCATTGTTCCATCATTCCAATTGTGAGTGAAGCGAACTAACTTAACCATCACAGATCACAATACTAAAAAGGACTTGCCGTGAGTAAAAATGTCGATGATGCAGATGAAGTGATCCGCTTTCAATACAAGTTTATATTCAGCAAAGGTTTAGAACGAAATATTGATGTTAAGCTGAATGAGAAAACCCTTAATTTGATACAAACAAGAAAGGCATCCTATCCCAAATGGACAGAATTAAAATTCCATCAATGCCCGAATTGTTCTTTGCATGAGGACCATCATCTATTTTGCCCGATAGCCATAAATTTTGTTGACCTGGTGGATTTTTTTGAAACGTCGATATCTTGGGATAAAGTTGATTTAATAATTCAGACCGGGGAAAGAAAATATATGAAGAATACCACATTACAACAAGGAATAAGTTCTTTATTGGGTATATATATGGTTACAAGTGAATGCCCCATTATGGCGAAATTAAAACCAATGGTTCGGTATCACTTACCGTTCCCCACAATGGAAGAAACGCAGTATCGAGTGATGTCCATGTATTTATTGGCACAATATTTTTTATACCGGCAAGGCAAGACACCTGACTGGGAATTGAAAAACCTTGTTAAAATTTATGATGATATTCAAATCGTCAATAAAAGTCTTTCCAAAAGACTATCGAACATTAAAATGAAAGACGCAATCCCTAATGCGCTGATCAAGCTCGATATATTTGCCAAGCATATCTCCATGTTAATAAATATAAACGCCTTAGATGAAATGGAATGCTTATTCGATGCATATTATGATTAAATACCGGGTATAAATCAAGACCGTCCTTTGATAAGATTGCCATGGCTATTTGGTTTCAGGTGTCAGGAATCGCCAGACCTGAAACTTGAAATTTGAAATTTGAAATTTGAAACTTGAAATTTGAAACTCGAAACTTGAAACTTGAAATTTGAAACTCGAAACTTGAAATTTGAAATTTGGCGATTGAAAATTGAAACTTGAAATTTGAAATTTGGCGATTGAAAATTGAAACTTGAAATTTGAAATTTGGCGATTGAAAATTGGTTGTTAGATGCCGGTTGCGCGTTGCGCTTTCACTACGTTCCGGCTTTTCATCTTTAACTCGTAACTCGTAACTGTTTGTCCTGCTTTCTGTACTCTGACTTCTGACTTCTGTACTCTGACTTCTGACTTCTGACTTCTGTACTCTGACTTCTGACTTCTGACTTCTGACCTCTGACCTCTGACTTCTGTCCTATGTTTTTTTCATTCATCATTCGATGTTCGATGTTCGATGTTCGATGTTCATCCTTTTGGATTGTTGATTGTTGATTGTTGATTGATGATTGACGATTAAACTAGACCTCTGACCTCTGACTTCTGTCCTATGTTTTTTTTCATTCATCATTCGATGTTCGATGTTCGATGTTCGATGTTCATCCTTTTGGATTGATGATTGATGATTGATGATTGACGATTAAACTAGACCTCTGACCTCTGTCCTATGTTTTTTTCATTCATCATTCGATGTTCGATGTTCATCTTTTTCTTTGTTTTCTGACCTCTGACTTCTGACTTCTGACTTCTGTACTCTGCTTTCTGACCTCTGCTTTCTGACTTCTGTCATCTGTCCTCTGTAACCTGACACCTGACACCTGAAACCTGAAACCGTACGATAAAAAATGCTTTTTTCAGGTGTGTTTAAAAGATTGACTTAATATCTATAAAGTTTTAATTATAATTAAAACTTTATAGGGGGGAAGGCGATCTATAATGAAGAAATATATCACCAGGCAACATTATCTTGACAGGATAAAGCCTTACATCGGCAAGGACATCATTAAAGTCATAACAGGCCAGAGGAGAGTCGGTAAGAGTTATCTCCTTTTTCAGATTATGGACCTCATCACCGTCTCCGACCCCAAAGGGCAGATTGTTTATATAAACAAAGAACTATACGAGTTTGATTTTATAGATAATTACAGGGTGTTGCTGGAATATATCAACGATAAGGCCAAGGGTAAAAAGAATTGTTATGTCTTTATCGATGAAATTCAGGATATCGACCAGTTTGAAAAGGCCCTGCGAAGCCTCTCTGCCGAAGGCGGGTATGACATTTACTGCACAGGCAGCAATGCCGGGTTACTTTCCGGGGATTTGGCTACATACCTAAGCGGTCGTTATGTTGAGATAAAAGTATTCTGTCTGTCCTATTTGGAATTTATGGATTTTCATAAGTTTCAGAACACTACTGATACCTTCCTGAAATATATTAAATATGGAGGTCTTCCCTACCTGATCAATCTAAAACTCGACGATGAAATCGTCTATGACTATCTGAGAAATATCTACAACACGATCCTTTTCAAGGATGTTGTTAAGAGGTACGGGATCAGAAATATTGCCTTTCTAGAGAGGTTGACCCTATATCTGGCTGAAAATACAGGGAACCTGGTATCAGCAAAAAAAATCAGTGATTTTCTTAAGTCACAAAAAACAAATATTTCGCCCAATGTTGTTCTTAATTATCTTTCACATCTTGAATCGGCTTTTTTTATTCTAAAGGTGCGCCGCTCTGAAATCGTTGGTAAAAAGGTATTTGAGATCGGTGAGAAATATTATTTTGAAGACTTGGGGTTGAGGCACTCGATGATTGGCTACCGGCATGCTGATATTGGAAAAATACTGGAAAACCTCGTCTTCCTTCATCTTAAGAGATCGGGGTATGAAATTACCGTTGGCAGGATCGGAGATAAAGAGATCGATTTCTCATGTGAAAAAAGGGGAGAAAAACTCTACGTGCAAGCAGCTTATATGATTACGGATCAGAGAGTTCATGACCGTGAGTTTGGTAACCTTTTGAAAATCAGAGACAATTTTACCAAAATCGTTGTTTCCATGGACGAGGTAACCGGCGGCAACTTCAAAGGAATACAGCATGTAAATATAAAGGATTTCCTGGTTTCTGATCATTAAAGAGGAAATCACATTTTAGTAATTGATGAACGCATAAGGGAGCATTATCGATTTGTTAAAATGGTTCTCACGCATTAACTTCAGACCTCGTCATTCAGCTTGGAAAAATAATCGTGACTCCTTAATTTTCGGGGGATTGCATGAAAATTGGACACTGGCCCTCAGGTTTCAGGTGTCAGAAGTAAGCAACGAATTAGCTGATGCCGGGTGTTAAAAGGCTTCATCAGGAATCAGATAACTCCGGCAAAGCGCCGTATATCTATGGCCATCATCACGGCGTGATAGGAATTTTAGCCGGATGGGCAAAAAAAATCGGCCTTCACCCGTTTCCATGCACGTTGCATGTTCTCTCTGGACAGTATCCGTTCCAGCAGGTGACCATCCGGGTCGGGCGATTCAATAACGCGCCGCATATTCACTCCTTCGTTCGAATTCTCTGTATTTTTAGAAAGTTTGCTAATTCGTTAAGCCTGATGGTTAAAGCCTGGATGGAACGTGCCGAGAAATCGGCCAACTCACAGTATGCAAGAAACTGGCTGCAATACCGATGGAGCATAATGCCACCTCCTTGTCGCGCCATAGCTTTTCAGCGAAGGCGGACCGTTAATCATGCTCCATCATTAAACACCCATTAATAAAAGGCAAATTGAGCTAACTGCGGGGTTTGTTGGTTATGCCTCATACTATGATGTGTATCGAATTTACGTATGGATAAGAGAATTATGAAGAAGGTTTGGTGGGGCTAAAAAAGCACCCCCTATCACTCACTTCACTTATCACTTTTTGAGATTCATGACGGACAAAGAAGTTCCCTTTAGGTTGTGTTGATCAATAATAAAAGAGAGAAATCGGTTTATGAAATTTTCTGGAATACCCAAAAGTTTTTGTTTGATTTTTTTGAATGTTTTACTGATTTTATTTTTGTCCGGATGTGGGGGGGATTCTTCCAATGCAAATGATCCACTGAGCGCTGACGACATTAACTTGATCTTCGTGGTAAGCTCGGATTTGGATTACAACGCTCCCGGTGATATTAGTCCAGAAACTGCAAACCTTACCAATCAAGGGTTACAGCGCGCGCTCAGCATGGCCACGTACCTGAAAGATAACGTGCTGGGAGAAGAAAACGTAACCAGCATTTATGCGCTCACGCCGATGACCCATTTGCAAACCGAAGAGAAATACCCAGACATGAACGCCATAGGGTCAATACAGCAGTTTGCCCTTCTTAACCAGCATACTTTACCCATTTGGAATGCTTCTTACTCTTCCTATACTGCTTACAGCTACCCCATCAAAGCGTCATACGCAGAAGGTTCTGTGCCTGATGGCGTTGCGACTCCGAATCCGTACTACTCCGATTGTGCTGGGCTGGATTTCAACGACACGATAGATAACAACCGTGATATAGCAACAGGTATTATCGATGAAAACAATCCGGGATTTTATGTTTTTTCTGCGCCATGGGAGACTTCCAGTGTTTTGATGGATAAGATCAATTCGTATTATGGATATGCTCTGGATATACCGACGAATTACAGTGGGCCAAACATTGTTTATGCGATCACCCTATCGCCTGATGGAAATGCGCGTCTGATTACCTACGATAGTAATCTGAATCCGCCTTCCACATATCCTGAGCTTCCCTCGCCGGTTGTAGAAGCTGAATGTCTTAACTCGCAGCAGCCCTATTCCAAAATTTCGCTGGAAAACGGGGTTGATGGTATTGTCGTTCCTGCGAATATCAATAAAAACGAGACGGTTTACATTGTCCGGCATGCAGAAGCGCATCCAGATCCGAAGCCTGGTTTTGAAAACGGCAACTTTGTGGGGGCAGGGCAATGGCGTGCGTTGGATCTTCCCAATGCTCTCTCCGACAAAATAAGTCTTCCCGATGTGGTTTACTCCTGCGACCCCGCACAGTCGTTTTCAACAGGGGTCGCAGGTTCACCAGATCCTATCAACATATCGTACGTCAGACCATCATTAACGGTATGGCCTTATGTTGTAGCCAATAATTTGCCTTATCGCTTGGTTTCTAGCTTCTTACTTCTGGTTTCGAAGGAGGTGCAGGGGCAATTGGCCAGTGACTTTTTCTTTACTGACGATACGTTCTCCAATCAGACTATATTGCTCGCGTGGGAATCAGGAAGGATTAAGCCGATAATCAATGCGCTTCTTGAAAGCTATGGCCTAAGTGACGACAAGCTTCTCGATGAGGACTGGCCAGTCACCGATTACGAGACCATCTGGACTGTGACGATTGATGAGAGCGGCAATCTTACGGTGGAAAACGACCTGTGTGAAGGTATTGATACTGATGAGCTGCCGGAACAGGCTCCTCTATTTTAAAAAAGAAGGGACAGAGAATAATTCCGGGGACACAATGCTAAATAAATAACCAGAGGGCGGGAACGGTTGGAATAGAAGTATCTCGCTTCTTTTTAGGTAGTATGATCGTGTTCATCAGAATGAAAGAGGTAGAAAATTGGTTCATACACAACTTGCCGCTTCTCCATTTGGAAATATTATGATCTATGGAAATACAAGAAACCAGAGAGCGGCAGAAATTGGTCTTGTGTCCCCGGAATTATGCTGCTTTTAAAGAAGTATGGACAGAAATTAAAGAAATAGCCCCCAATACTTTTACTGGATTGGAAGCTCTTGAAATAAAAGAGTTTATGATAGATCCGATTAAATTTAAAAGTGCTTAACAATTGTATGCAGGGGATTGCTTCCGCTGCGCTCCAGCAACCCCTGATGCACACGTTCTCTTCCTATGATATAACGTTTGACATTTAACGTAAGCCGTCATATTTTTAACTATGATAAAAAATTTTAAATGCAAGCACACACAAGCCCTTTACGAAGGTAAAAGCCCAAAGCAATTCAGACCTTTTCAGGCGCAAGCAGAACGTAAGCTCCAAATGCTTGACAGTGTAACCGAGCTACTTGATTTACGATCTCCACCCGGTAATAGATTTGAAAAATTAGGGGGAGACAGGCAAGGGCAGTACAGCATAAGAATCAATAAACAATGGCGTGTATGCTTTGCATGGTCTGATGAGCCCTACGATGTAGAGATAACAGACTACCATTAAAAGGAACAGATTATGAATAATATGAGACCAATCCATCCTGGAGAAATAATCAAAGAAGAGTATTTAGAACCCTTAAATATGAGTGCTAATGCGCTGGCTGTTGCCTTGCGCGTACCAGCACCTAGAATCAATGATGTGATAAGACAAAAGAGAGGGGTTAGCATTGATACTGCTCTCAGGTTAGCCAGATACTTCAACACCACCCCACAATTTTGGATGAACTTGCAAATTAGTTATGACCTTAAAATGGCCAAACAAAATATGACAAAAATTGAGAATGAAATTATCCCTCTACAATCTATTACCGCTTGAAAGCGGCGGGGTGACCATCCAAAATATAAAGAGAACAAAACGCTGCAGCCGACCCGGGGGGGGATAGCGGCTTTTCGAAAGTGCTTGGTTTTCGAAAAAAACTTAGTTTTTACAACCTGCTCGGCTATATGCCCCGGTCGGCTGAGCTCCCCGTTATGCGAAAGAAGAATAGAGGAGCATATGTCTAAACTTAATGTCGATCAGAAAACCATATTTGAATTGTTGTCAGATAAAAAGGCAGATTTTCTCATTCCAGACTATCAGCGCCCATATGCTTGGGATGAAGAGCAATGTCAGACTCTTTGGGATGATCTTTTTACATTTTCTTTCCCCAACAATGATTACGAAGCCTTTGATAAAAACGACGAGTATTTTCTCGGCTCCATTGTTACATTCAAAAATGATAATGCACAATCGGAAGTTATAGACGGGCAGCAACGCCTTACTACAATAATGCTTATCTTACGTGCATTTTATGATAAGTTTGCTCATATGCAGGATACCAATTCAAAGCAAACACGTGATCGTATTGAGAAATGCATATGGAAAACTGACGAATTTGGTAGTGCCGATAAAACAATAGCTTATGTATCCAGTCTTCGCGATCGCGAGATCGTGGTCGCGGTTCTGGGCGCGGTGCCGGCGGTATTGACCCGGATTCCGGTGACAGGCCAGCCGAATAAGATGACACTGAACGCAGCCCAGTCACTCTTGTATGTTGTAGAAGACCAGTCGGATACGGTAGACGTCATCGACACCACGACAAACAAAATCGTCGAGACCATCCCGGTGCTCCCTATGGATTCTGTACTGCCCGCCTCACTGGAGAAGTACAAGGGTGCTAACCCTAACAGCGTGACACTCTCACCGGATGAGACGCAACTCTACATAACGAACGGCAATCTGAATTGCGTCGCTGTGGTGGCTCTGGACGAAACGTATAACGACAGCCGGGTCGTGGGTCTCATCCCCACCGGTTGGTATCCGAGCTCCGTTAGCTTCAGCCCTGACGGAACCTGGGTGTACGTGGTCAATGCGAAGTCACCGACGGGCCCGAATCCCAATTTCTACTACAGCTACGGCCCTCAGGATCACGAAAATGGCTATGCCTCGACAATATAATCCCCAGTTGATCAAAGCCGGACTCCAGAGCTTCCCGACGCCAGACATCGACACGCACCTCTTGGAGCTGACGGCGCAAGTAGCCACGAATAATCGATTCTCTCACACCATGAGCGCCAACGACGCCGAGATCATGGAGGCTGTGCGTCAGGGAACTCAGCACGTTATTTTCATTATCAAGGAAAACCGGACGTATGACCAGATTCTGGGTGACCTGGAAATCGGCAATGGTGATCCTGATCTGGCCGAGTTTGGAGAGATATATACGCCGAATCAGCATAACCTGGCGCGAACCTTTATCACACTCGACAACTTCTATGCCACTGCAGAAGTCAGCTATGACGGCTGGGCATGGTCCACTGCGGCTCAAGCTCAAGACGTGATAGAAAAACAATTCCCGGTGACCTATGCGGGACGCGGCCTCAGTCTGGAACAAGGTGGTTTGAATCGCAGTGTGAACGTTGCACTTCCCAGCGTCGCCGAGCGTCAGGCCGCCAATCCCCTGACACCGGATGATCCGGATGTGTTGCCGGGCCAGACCGACGTGGCAGCGCCGGATGGACCGGATAATGAAATAAATACCGGTTCTATATGGGACGCCGCGCTGCGGGCCAATCTCACGGTTCGCAACTATGGTTTCAACATTGACGGGACCCGCTATACATTTTCCCAGGACTCCCTCTACAGCCTCTCTCTCACGCACATGCCGGCATTAACCAATCCGCCGACGCAAGTGGCTTTTGCATCGAGTGTTTCCCTCATCCCTTGTACCGATCCGTACTTTCGCGGTTTCGATCCCGCATTTCCGGATTATTGGCGTTTCAAGGAGTGGGAGCGGGAGTTTGATACCAAGTACGTTGATGGCGGTGAGGATCTTCCTGCATTGAGCCTCGTTCGCCTCATGAACGATCATACCGGAAAATTCGATACTGCAATTGACGGTGTGAATACCCCGGAACTTCAGCAGGCCAAAAACGGGGGCTTTACGAGACTAAAAACAGCCTTTTAAGAAAAATGTTGGCGCGCAGGATAATTATGCCACGGGGAAATCGATATTACATACCGGGTTTGATATGGCACATTACCCATCGGTGCCACAAAAAGGAATTTTTGCTTAAATTCGCCCGGGATCGCAAATGCTGGCTGCGTTGGCTGTATGAGGCGAAAAAGCGGTATGCGCTGACGATACTCAATTTTACCGTTACATCGAATCATATTCATCTTCTTGTCCAGGATACGGGGCATCGCCATTCTTTGTCCAAGGCCATACAACTGGTCGCCGGTCGCACAGCCCAGGCGTACAATATACGGAAAAATCGAAAAGGCGCATTCTGGGAAAATCGTTACCACGCAACCGCTGTTCAGGATGACGCCCATCTGGTCCGCTGCATGCTGTATGTTGACCTGAATATGGTCAGAGTCGGTGCTGTCAGCCATCCATCGGAATGGCCTTTTTATCGAAAACATAAAGGAAGACGAAAATGGGTACTGGTGTAAATGACCAAAATTTTAATAAAAATGAAGCATTCCAAAATTATTATCCTGATGATTATTCTCATTGCTACGGATGTGGCAGGTTAAATGAACAGGGTCTTCAAATAAAGAGCTATTGGGATGGCGATGAAAGTGTTTGCCGTTTTTTACCCCCAAAACATTATACCGGTGGTAAAAAAGATATTCTTTACGGAGGTTTAATAGCCTCCCTGATAGATTGCCATGGTGCAGGAACAGCGGCGGCTGCAAAAGTGAAGGAGCAGGGACTAGAAATCAAAAAGGGAGAAATGCCAAGATTCGTGACAGCTTCCTTGAAGGTGGATTATCTGGCCCCCACTCCTGTTGATACTGAACTTGAACTCAGGGGAAAGGTTAAGGAAATATCAGGACGAAAAGTAATTGTTGAAGTCAATCTTTTGGTGGAGCAAGAGGTCTGTGCAAAAGGGGAATTGCTGTTTATTCAATTGAGGGAATAAACAAATTTAGATACCGGGCTTGATATGGCACGCCCCGGTTGAATAGTCGTAAGATTCAACTGGGTAAATAACCCATCGGTGCCAAAAACAGGAATTTCTACTCAAATTCAGACCTCGTCATTCAGCTTGGAAAAATAATCGTGACTCCTTAATTTTCGGGGGATTGCATGAAAATTGGACACTGGCCATCAGGTTTCAGGTGTCAGGTGTCTGGTGTCAGGAATCGCCAGACCTGAAATTTGAAACTCGAAATTTGAAACTTGAAACTCGAAATTTGAAACTCGAAATTTGAAACTCGAAACTTGAAACTTGAAACTTGAAACTTGAAACTTGGCGATTGAAGATTGGTTGTTAGATGCCGGTTGCCGGTTGCGGGTTTCGCGTTCAGTACGTTCCGGCTTTTAATCTTTTCCTTGCCCTTGTTTTTGTCTTTCATTCATCATTCGATATTCGTCATTCGATATTCGATATTCATCCTTTTGGATTGTTGATTTTTGATTGACGCCCCGGTTAAATCCCCAAAGGGGTTCCGCAACAGCGGAAATTGAACTGGGTAAAATTGGCGATTGAAGATTGGTTGTTAGATGCCGGTTGCTGGTTGTTTTGTCTGCTTTCTGTCCTCTGACTTCTGTCTTCTGTCTTCTGTCTTCTGTCCTCTGACTTCTGACTTCTGTCCCCTGAAACCTGAAACCTGACACCTGATTGCAAGGTTTTCGCTCAAAAATAAATATAGCGAGGGATAAATCTTATGAGTTATAACTTTTCTAATCTAATCGACATTGAGAAACAACAAAGACTTCTCGATAGTTTCTGTGATGCGGTGGGAATAGCAGCGGCGATTGTCGACCTCAAGGGTGAAGTCCTTGTGGGATCGAGGTGGCAAAGAATCTGTACGGATTTTCATCGTGTGAATAAACAGACATGCAAAAAATGCATCGAAAGTGACACGCAACTTGCCAATGAACTACAACAGGGAGAACAGTTCTCCATTTACCAATGTCGAAATGGCCTGACTGATGCTGCATCGCCAATCATAATAGAAGATAAGCATGTAGCTAATGTTTTTGTTGGGCAGTTTTTTCTGAAAGCACCCGATCGTGAGTTTTTCCTCCGACAAGCCGCTAAATACGGGTTTGAGGAAAATGCTTATTTAGATGCCCTATGGGAAGTTCCAATAGTGACAGAGGAAAATCTTACCGCCATTCTCAATTTTCTTGTCATATTTGCGGAGATGGTAGCAACAATGGGATTGAACGAGTTAAGGCAAACAAAAGTAAAAAAGGTGCTGCGGGAGAGCGAGAAAAAATACCGAACCCTTCTGGAAACGACATCGGAAGGCTGCTGGCTGTTAAATCCTGAAGTCAAAACCATCGAAGCTAACGCGGCGCTTTGCAAAATGCTTGGCTACAGTCAAGATGAAATGCTTGGCAAAACACCTTTTGACTTCGTGGATGATAAGAACCGAAGGGTTTTTATTGAGCAAACGTCAAAAATATCTGACACAAAGCATCGAAGTTATGAAATTACCCTGAAAAAAAAGAACGGTAAAGACCTGCATACCTATTTTAATGCCACAACAATCATAGCCGAATCCGGGGAGATATTGGGCTCCTTTGCATTCATTACGGATTTGAGTGATAGAAAAAAAATTATAGATGAACGAAATCTCCTTTTCACCGCCATTGAACAGTCTGCGGAGTCGGTATCCATTACGGACAGAAATGGCAAGATTCAATATGTTAACCCTGCCTTTGAACGATTAACCGGTTATAGTTCCGAGGAGGTTATCGGGCAAAATCCGCGGATTTTGAAAAGCGGAAAACAGGATAATTTGTTTTACAAAGATATGTGGGAGAAATTGAGCCATGGACAAATTTTCAAGGGCCGTATGATCAACAAAAAGAAAGACGGCACCTTTTATACGGGTGAGGCGACAATTTGGCCGGTATTGGATGATTCGGGCAAGATTACCAATTTTGTGTCTATTAAACGCGATGTGACCAAAGAAATAGAAATGGAAAACCTTCTTGCTCAGGCCTATAAAATGGAATCTATCGGCACGTTGGCCGGTGGCATTGCTCACGATTTCAACAATATTCTTTCATCCATTATTGGATTCACCGAATTGGCAATTGATGAGGTTGATAAAAATACGTCTATTGAGGACAGCCTGCAGGAAGTTTATGTAGCAGGGAAAAGAGCAAAGGATCTTGTTAAACAGATACTGGCATTCGCACGTCAATCAGATGAAGAGATCAAACCCATTCAAATTGGTGCGGTTGCAAAAGAAGTTCTGAAATTAATCCGTTCTTCCATTCCCACGACCATCCAAATCAAACAAAACATTGAGAGCGATTCCCTGATCATGGGAAATGCCACGCAGGTTCATCAAATTCTGATGAATCTTTGCACAAATGCGGCTCATGCAATGGAAGATGAAGGCGGTATTCTTGAGTTAAGTCTGAAAGATATCGTTATTGACACGAGTGTAAATGGGAAGTTGTTGGATTTGAAATCTGGAAACTACATTGAGATAAAAGTGTCGGATTCCGGGGTGGGGATTGCCCCTGAAATTATTGGCTCAATTTTTGATCCCTATTTCACTACTAAAGGACCGGGAGAAGGAACCGGTATGGGGCTTGCCATGGTCTATGGCATCGTTGAAAGTTATGGAGGTAAAATCACGGTGGATAGCACAATAAGCCAGGGAACTGTCTTTACTTTTTACTTGCCCATAACCGGAAAGCGTGGAGCACATCGCCCATATGAACCAGAGGAATTACCTTGTGGTACCGAGCAAATTTTGTTTATTGACGATGAAACTTCAATCGCCAAGATGGGCAGTAAGGTTCTTGAACTGTTGGGGTATTCGGTTACAACGCGGACCAGTAGTGTAGAGGCATTAGAACTGTTTCGTTCAAAACCCAAATATTTTGATCTTGTAATAACGGATATGACCATGCCGAACATGAACGGCGATAAACTGGCAGTTGAGCTGATGAAAATCCGTACAGATATTCCAATAATCATTTGCACGGGTTACAGCAAGAAAATATCAGATGAAACAGCGAAAGACATCGGAATAAAGGCGTTTGCTTATAAACCCATCGTAAAGTTGGATTTGGCCAAAATTGTCCGAAAAGTTCTGGATGATCAACAGCAAGAACAAACCACCGGGCGTATCCTCGTGATTGATGATGAACCCGAAATCCGTAAATTATTCGTCCAAAAGCTGGCAGGAAAAGGATACGAAATCATCGAAGCATGCGATGGAAAAGAAGGGCTAAAACTTTATCATGAAACCCGGCCGGATCTTGTTATTACCGATCTTATTATGCCCGAAAAAGAAGGAATAGAGACGATCACTGAACTTAAAAGAGAATTTCCGAATGTTAAAATCATTGCAATTTCAGGTGGCGGGAGGAATGTTCCGGATGCCTACCTGCATATGGCAAAAAACCTGGGCGCGGAGCGGACCTTCTCCAAACCCATAGATTGGCCGGAACTGATTAAAGCCGTCAGGGAACTTTTAAAGTAGCTTTTAAGTGAACCTCAACGTTGCAAAAGTCGGAGGACAGAAGTCAGAGGACAGAAGTCAGAGGACAGAGGACAGAGGTCAGAGGTCAGAAGTCAGAGGACAGAAGTCAGAGGACAGAGGACAGAAGACAGAGGACAGAGGACAGAGGTCAGAAGTCAGAGGACAGAGGTCAGAAGTCAGAGGTCAGAAGTCAGAAGTCAGAAGTCAGAGGACAGAGGACAGAGGACAGAGGACAGAGGGCAGAGGTCAAAGGTCAGAGGTCAGAGGTCAAAGGTCAGAGGACAGAAAGCAGAGGACAGAGGTCAGAGGACAGAGGTCAGAGGTCAGAGGTCAGAAGTCAGAGGACAGAGGACAGAAGACAGAGGACAGAAGACAGAGGACAGAGGTCAGAGGTCAGAGGTCAGAAGTCAGAGGACAGAGGACAGAAGACAGAGGACAGAGGTCAGAGGTCAGATGACAGAAGTCAGAAGTCAGAAGTCAGAGGACAGAAAGCAGAAGTCAGAGGACAGAAAGCAGACAAAACAAAAGAGGTTGATTTATGATTCTCGGGAAAAAATCCAAATCTCGATCATCGGCATTGGAAACCTACTCGTTGTACTTTGTAATCGCATGGACCATTATTGTCGGTGGTTTCTTACTGTTCGGCATTTTTCAGGTACGGCATGTTCAGCAGGAAATGGTCAGAAATGAAGCACGCGCGAACTTTAACAAAGATAAGTCGTTGAGATTTTGGAGTGCCATGCACGGGGGGATATATGTTCCGGTTACGGATAAAACCCCCCCCAATCCATATCTAAGCCATGTGAAAGAACGGGACATTAAAACGCCTGGTGGGAAGGCGCTCACATTGATGAATCCGGCATACATGCTGCGCCAGACCATGAATGAATACGAAAGTCTTTATGGTGTTCGCGGTCACATCACAAGCCTTAAATATTTCAGACCGGAGACAGCGCCGGATGAATGGGAGACATCTGCGCTTCAGGAATTTGAAAGAGGTGCCAAAGAGATATCTGAAATTATAGATATGCATGGAAAGCCTTATTATCGGTACATATCTCCAATGATCACAAAGGCCGGATGTTTGAAGTGCCATGGCCATCAGGGATACAAAGTGGGAGATGTACGGGGAGGCGTCAGTGTTTCAGTACCGATGACAGCCTATCTGATCAATCAGCAACGACAGAGCATAACATTGGCCGTCTCTCTGGGTTTATTATGGTTGCTGGGTTTTGCCGGAATTTTCTGGGCAAACCGTGGGCTTAAAAACAGAGTCAGGGAACGCAATAAAGCAGAGACGGAACTTCAAAAGTCTCATAACCAATTGGAAGAAAGGGTCAAAGAACGTACGGCAAAACTGGCCGAAGCGAATCAAGAAGCCTTGAAGTCCAAAAAACAATCCGAAGCAGCCAACCGTGCAAAAAGTGAGTTCCTTGCCAACATGAGCCACGAGATCCGCACTCCCATGAACGGGATCATCGGCATGACTGAACTGGTTCTGGGCACCGACCTGACCGGAGAACAGCGGAAACATTTGGAAATGGCAAAGATGTCGGCAGATTCGCTACTGGCACTGATCAATGACATCCTGGATTTTTCCAAAATCGAAGCCGGAAAAATGGAGCTGGAAGCCATCGATTTTAATCTGCGCGTCACACTTGAAAATGCTGCCGACACCCTGGCGTTGAAGGCCCACGAAAAGGGTTTGGAGCTGGCCTGTCACATCCCGCCGGATGTGCCCACCGCCTTAATCGGGGACCCGGGCAGGCTGCGACAGATTATCGTCAATATAGCGGGGAATTCTCTTAAATTTACCGAGGAAGGTGAAATTGTAATCCGGGTTGAGATGGAATCCCAGACAAAAGATTCGGTGAATCTCCATTTCATGGTATCGGACACCGGCATCGGGATTCCTCAAGACAAGTTGGATTCAATTTTCAAAAATTTCGAACAGGTGGATGGTTCCACCACAAGAAAGTACGGTGGCACGGGTCTGGGATTATCCATAACCAGACAGTTTGTTGAGATGATGGGAGGTGAGATCCATGTGGAGAGCCTTCGGGATTGTCGATTGTCGATTGAAGATTGTCGATTGAAAAATGGGAAATCAAAAAATCAAAAGCTAAATAAGGGTCAAGCCGACTTCGCCAAAGTGGCACAAGCTACGACGGCTGAATCCCCAAACATCAATCATCAATCAACCGTGCCCAATCATCAATCAACAATCCACCACAAAAACGGCGGACAAGTCCACAATCAACAATCCAATGCCGGTCCCGGCAGCATTTTCCATTTCACTATCTGCTTTGAACTCAGCCGCTTAAAAGACATCAGAGTCCCGCCTCCCAAACCGCAAGATCTTTCGGGAATGCCGGTTCTCATTGTGGACGACAATTATACCAACCGTATTCTGCTCCAGGAAATAATAACATTCTGGGGCCTTGTTCCGACGATTACAGCCAGTGGTAAGGAAGCACTGGATCGTTTCAACAAGGCGTTTGCTTCCGGAACGCCGTATCCATTGATTTTATTGGATATTCAGATGCCGGAAATGGATGGCTTTGATGTGGCCAAAATAATCAAGGATGCTCCTTCGGGAAAAGACGTAAGAATTATCTTGCTTTCTTCCATCGGGCAAAAAGGGGACTCGGATCGCTGCAAAGAAATCGGCATCTCAGGGTATCTGCCCAAACCCATAAAACAATCGGATCTATTTGATGCCATCATGATGACCATGGGGCTTCGCGCTGAAGAAATGCCCACGGTCATCACTCGCTACAAAATTTATGAAGAGCGGGAAAGATTCAATATTCTGCTGGCTGAAGACAACCTGATAAACCAGACCCTGGCTACAAAGCTTTTGGAGACAAGAGGACACCGCGTTACCCTGGCATCGAACGGGATAGAGGCTGTTGAGGCGTTTAAAAAGGGTGATTTCGATCTGATTCTCATGGATATCCAGATGCCGGAGATGGATGGGTTTGCCGCAACGAGCGAAATAAGAAAAATGGAAGACAGAAGTCAGAGGACAGAGGTCAGAAGTCGGAAGTCAGAGGTCAGAGGACAGAGGTCAGAGGTCAGAGGACAGAGGACAGAAGACAGAGGACAGAAGTCAGAGGACAGAGGTCAGAGGACAGAGGACAGAAGTCAGAAGTCGGAAGTCAGAGGACAGAAAGCAGGAAGAACAGTTACGAGTTACGAGTTACGAGTTAAAGATGAAAAGCCGGAACGTACCGAACCCGAAACCCGAGACACGCAACGCGCACCCAGCAACCGGCAACCGGCATCTAACAACCAATTTTCAATCGTCAATCAACAATCATCAATCCCAAGGGTCCCCATCATTGCCATGACGGCTCATGCCATGAAGGGAGACCGTGAAAAGTGCATTGATGCGGGCATGGATGACTATGTGTCCAAACCGATCAAGCCGGAAGCACTTTACAGTGTTATCAATAAAGCTGTCCGTAAATCGCAGAGTGAAAAAGAATAGCCACTTAAAAGTAAAGATCCGGGTCCAGGCGCCGCCCCAGAGGGGCTCTGCCCCGGCGGGAGGTCCAGGCTTTGGCTTACCCCTTAAAGGGGGCTGTTTTAACTTAAATCCGTACAAGTTAAAAGTGTCTAAAGTGATCTAAAGTGCCTAAAGTTTACCCTGTGGAATGCGGAGCCTATTCCTCCGGGGTTATGGTGTCGCTTCGCTCTCTCCGAGCTGTAGGCTCTATGAGCCGGAAGCCGCTGATTTTATATAATTGGCAGAATTCCTTAACCCTGGCCCAGACCGATCACCAATACGCTATATTCAAAAAGGCAGGTTTGCAATGATGTATAGCCGATATCAAAATACATGGACGAGTCGCACCAGGGCGGG
>Ga0222665_1000125_pt1 | contig 51268 bp, 71 predicted proteins | sample AntAcemetagen653_FD_179853 | JGI IMG/M metagenome (GOLD analysis project Ga0222665, IMG submission 179853) | Saline water microbial communities from Ace Lake, Antarctica - #653 | ecosystem: Environmental > Aquatic > Non-marine Saline and Alkaline > Saline | place: Antarctica: Ace Lake...
GGAAAATAAAAATCACTCAGCGGCAGTTTATTGAGAAGTTTGACGTGGAGCGAACCACTATCTTTCGGGACCTTCAACCACTCGTCAAGTTGCACCTGATAGACACTGCGCGAGGATATTCGCCAACCGTGCGGTTGATTCGGTTTGTCTCGTACATTCAAAAAGAGCGTCCGGATTTTTTCAATGATTTGTAGCATAGATTTATTATAATTTTCAAGTTGCTTTGAAGGTTTTTCATGAAAACATTATACAATCAATTAGTTACGTGCTTTTTCCTGATTTTTCAAGCAACCTGAGCCAGAAGAACCTATATACCGCCCAGATTTATTAAAGTTCAATAAATGGCACGCTCCACTTTTTAGGACTTTTTTTGAGGGTATGTCAAAGTGAAAAAGTCGTGTTGCAAATTAAAAATGGAAAAATGTGGTATTTATAAACAAAATTAAGTAGTTGTGTACGATTTTACCCGAGCAACTTGAGATTTGAAATTAAATTATGTTGCTATGCTGTATATTTGCTAAAATATTGAATGAAAAATCCGGTATCAAAAATCTTACATGAGTCATGTTGCAATATACTAAAATTGTAAATCAAAGATCGCACGATGAGTTATATTTAAAGAAATTGCTTGACATTCCTGGCAGAGTAAGTAAGATGAATATAACTGAGCCCGTAAAGCATTTGAATATAACCCTGAGAGTTCTCATGTCGTGAGGTATGAGAGAGCCCTTTACGGCTCCAGTTGCTCTCAGGGTTTTCTTTTTGGAGGTAAAACTATGGGATGGTCTTCTAATTTAAATCATATTTCAAAAGCACAAAAAGAGAGCAATAAGGAAACCGAAAAACGGTGGGATGAAGAGGAAAAGATCGAATATGAAAAGTCTCCTGAATATCGGGAGTGGGTGGAACTCCAAGAATTAATCCGGAAACAAGAGATAGAACATTTGAAAGATGAGGAGATTGCTAAAGCTCAGATTGAATGCAATAAACCACATCCAGAACTGTCAAGATTCCATAATGAAATTTGGTGGGATCTTCAAGATCAATTCACCGGGGACAGGGAACAGGTAGGAAGGATCAAGGAAATTTTACTTGAGATAACAACCGCAGATAAAAAAGTAGCGCAAGAACAATTAGCCAAGAAATTTCATGTTGATCGCACCACTATTTATCGATTACTGAAAGGGCTTATCCAAAAAAAACTTATTACATCAATAAGAGGATACCGTCCCAGTGCAAGGGTATCACTTTTTTATCGTTTTCTTCGAGAGGGTAATGCACCTGAAATAGCTAATGAATTAGGAGTAGTGGCACATGAAACTTAAAAAATTCACAAACCAGTCAGCAATTCCACGGGACAAGGACAAGAAAATAAAACCGCCACTGTTCCAGCCAGTTGCTCAAAAAATTGTAGATGATTTGATTGTAGAATTTGTCAACAAGAAGAAGAACTATAACCCGATCAAGTGCCCGTATAATGGCCAGCCACGAATGATTCACCCGGCGGCCTGTGAATGGCACAAAGAGTGTCAAGATAAAGAGTGCTACAGGATTAAGTGTCCACGGATTATGCAATAAATGTTTTGGATTTTGGAAATTCAGGAGGGAGTTTAAGATAGTAGGGAATAAATCATTCAAACAAAAAGGAGAAGAGAAATGAAAAAACTGATCGTAGCATTAGCGGCAATCATAATCGCCCTGAGTATATCGGCATGGGCAGGTGATAAGGAATATCAGGAATGCTTGAGAATGCAAGAACAGGGGTATGCTATTGGTTGTAATCCACCAATGGTTAATATTGAACGAGTAGGGAATAAGTTCACGCCAACAGAGGATATCACAAAGAAACCCGTAACCTATGAAATCCAACTCACAATCAAATACAATGCAGTCAGCGAAACCAAAGCCGCTGAAATAGCACGCAAAGCATTGGTTCGACATGGAGAAGGTGCGTGCCAGTTTGAGGTGAAAATTAAGAAAAATGGAGATAATCAGGGTTTAACGATTACTGGCACGAGTCCTACATGGCTTAACGGAACTTTAATCACTTCAAGGTAAATTAGGATGAAAGACCCACATGAGGAATTGGATCGGTTGAACAAAAGGATAATATTGCTCAAAGAAGAGACGGCGAGATTAATGAAGGAACGAAAAAACATTAATCTCGCCGCGGATTGGGAGGAATGGGATGAAAAAGAACATGATTAATCCCATCCCATTGCATCACTAACTTTTTCTTTTAAAACCAGTTCAGGAGGGTGAAGATAAATGGTTTGGACAATTTGCACAGTATCACCCATGAGAATAGCAATTTCCTCGATACGCATTTTACCTATAAAGAAAAGATAGGATGCAAAATAGTGTCTCAGTGCATGGGGACCGCGCCCGTCTTTCCCACTCTTTAATCCAAGCTCACCCAGCATCTCATTCACGATCTGCTTAATCCTTTCCACAGACGGGAACAAGTCCCCCTTCCACACACCTTTTTTCTTTTTCAATTGTGAAAATAATCCCTGTGAAGCAGGTGAGAAGAACGCTGGACGCGGTTCAGTCTTAGATGTGGATAGGTATAGGGTTTGCTCGTCGATGTCTACCTCAGCACCCGTAAGGCACGCCAGTTCTTTCGCCCGGCACCCAGTCTCAACGAGCAGGCGGACAATGAGCCTGTATTTGATTTGATTGACTACCGTGGAATTCTCGAACGGATAGTTCAGGCACATGTCCACTTCGTTCTCTGACAGCCACCGCTTCGAGTGCTTTCGTTTCTTGGCCTGCTTGTCATGGTTGCTGATTTTGTACGTGTACTCGACCGGGTGTCCCAGCCAGGCCAGGAATATTTTCACATTATTTATGTGCTGTTGGACTGATTGATCTGTAATTTGTCGCTCTTGTTTTAGCCACTTGGCATATAGCGGCATCTTGGGTTGAAAATCATCAAACGAATGAATTGCCCTGCGCTTGCAATATTCCCTCAGGTGTGCCAGGGAATACCCGTATGCTTTTTGTGAGGCTTCTGCCAGCGCCAGGATATCCGGACTGGTCAGATAGCCTTGGATCTCGTCTTGGATGGTCATGGGTTATCTCTCCTTTCAGTGCAACAATCTCCCCGGCACCTGCGGATCATCCACCTTCAACCCGAACGCCCGGAGAATGTTCTTGACTTTTATAGCGCATAATAAACACACCTTCGTATCCTGTGTGAACCCGGTTTCGTTTCCGTCCACATTGTCTGAAAAGTAGCAGTCTTTATGGAATTTCTCGTATTCCGCATCAATCATTTCGAAGAATACCTCAGCTTCCTCGCCCCGGAGTCCGGTCTTTATGTCCTCAAGGATAAGGTTGAACACGAACGCCACAAGAGTCTCCTGGTCCTGCTCGGACATAGAACCCAGGACCTCCTTGCCTTTCTCGATCCAGCTCGGTGTCATTTTACTTCGGATGTCGGTTACTTTTTTGGTCATAGTGTCTCCTCACTTTTTCCATTTTGGGTGTCAAAACCCATTTTAATTTTTTCCGGATTTTTCCGGATCAAGTCCCTTTCACGCGGAGCATTAAAATTGATACGATCCATTCGGCTTCCGTACCTTCACCATCCAATTGCTATCCATCGCACTATTGCGTCCCAGGTTTAACACCCCCCGGGTATTTTTCAAGACAAGTCCTTCGATCTCGGCGTCCTGAATTACATTATACACATCCCGGAAGTCCCCAGGGAATTGCTCGGTTATACCGATAGGCTCGGCATTGCATTTGAAAAGTTTTTTTAAGAGGTTCCTGCGGAACCAAAAAGGTTGTCCGATTAACAAATTGTCCTGCCAGATGAATATGTCATAAAAGATGATTTTCTGCCTAACACCCTTTACCTTATTGTTCCGCAATTCTCCATCAAATAGGCAATATCCATTCAACGGTAAAGAACTAAGAATTTCGCTAATCTCTCCATTCGGTTTATAGCTCATCCGCTCACCATGTCGGTTCCAAAACTGGAATTCCCCATCCAGATAGTGCAACTGCAGCCGGCTCCCATTATATTTCCGCTCAGCCACATATTCTTTGCGATTGCTTAATGATTCGAACAATGGCTGATCGATATGGATAAGTTTTGGTTTTTCAGGATATAGGAACTTAAACTCGGTTAGTTTCACGATTAAATCACCTCCTTAATTTTCCCCACCAGAGCATCGTAATGGTGGTTGATAATAAATTCTTCCAACCACTTGGGAATAATTCGCCATTTTTCCTGGTAGAACACCCGAATTCTTTCGATCTCATAAGTGGGATCTTCAGGTGGGTAATCAATCCCGGTTCTTGGTAATCCAGGGATATGGTTAAACTCCATTTCCAGATCCAGCAATGGTTTTAATTCAAACTCAACCGTGCCTTGCATGGTTATCAACTCCTTTCATTATCGTTAATCCCTCCATCCTGCCCACTAGGATTATCTCAGACTCGGCTTATACGGCCTTGCAAATGTCCTCAGTGTCGGTAATTCTTTTTCTGCAACCGTGGCGTACACCCGGCGGTCGAATTCCTCAGCCACCTTCAGGGTTACGGCGGTATCAAAGAATTTCCCAAATTCCTGGCCCACAAGGTCCATAAGCTCTTGTTTTAGATTAGCATCCGTGAATACTTCCGGTTTTAACTTAACCTCGAATTTCTTCTCAATCAGATCGTCAAAATCAGTCCCCAGAATTTCCTGCAACTGCTTTTCATCATCAGCGTTGATAGAAAACTGGTTTTTACTGATATATTTCACTTGATTTCCATTGGTTCCTGGGATAGCATAGGAATGTCTGTGAGTTCCATTGTATCCCTCTGTATCCTGGTGTGGGCGGACAAATGTGATGATTTGTTCGGCCGCATCATCCATCTCAGCCTTGGAAACCTTGTTCGTCCTTTTTGCCTCCAAATACCTATCCACTTCCTGTTTGATCTCGTCAGACGTGTCCAGTGTCGGCATCTTTGACTTCGCCTTTGTCTTTGCCTTGGGTTTCGCGGTCTGCGTAAGCATATCGTCAAAACTCATAGGCTGTTCTTTAAGTTGCGCTACCGCTGCACTCATCTCACAACCCCCTTTCTCTCGCTATCCGCAAGACCTGCTGTTCAAGTTCATATTTCTTTGGACCCTGAGCAATTACGTCAGACGCAACCATTTTACTATAGTCCCATTGCTCGTCCATTCCCATCAGGCAAAACTCCTCGCTTTTTTCCTGAAGAATCTCGCACACCGCTTCAAGTAAGCGTTTCATTGCGCCCATAGTTTAGTCCTCCTGTATTATAATGAATTAAACTCCTCTCTCAAAAGATCCACATTAATGTGTAACGTGCAGATTTGAAAAAACTTACTGATTTTCCATATCCCCTCATCAGGCATTCCTTCAAGCAGTTGTTTTATGTTTGAACACCCAACCTCATAAAGAATAAATACAACATATAATATCCACGCTTCGTTATTAGTTAATTCTCTTGCTCTCCCACATCGGAGACCAGACAAGGGATCTTCATTTAAAAACATCCGACCATACCGTTTAAGCCTTGCCGCTTTTATCCCTGTCTTAGATTTCAGCTCCTTATATGTCACCATTCTCTCCAATCACGCGGCCTTATCAAACTTTATCCGCCTTTTGGCCCGGCCATCACTCGACAGTCCGGACAAGTCTCCAATATCGTCACCCAGCTTTCTCAGATTCTCTCCAAGCGCTTTGGCCACGTTCCACTGATCCTTGATTTCCGTAGCATCAGCAGAGTCCATGACTTCCTTCAACTCTGCAATCTTCACCCGCACTTCATCCAGGTCAAACATGGTTGCCACGGTCATGTATTTCTCGATAATTTTCCGTGGCCTGTTCAACGTGGCCTTGGTTACAGTGTCCCCAGTTTCCAGAATCCGGTTGGAAATGTCTTCGCACGTTTCGATAATTGCGGTCTTCGTTTCCCTGAGAATCGTGTCCTTGTATTCCTCGTAGGCATCTGAGAGTTCCTTGCGGAATTCATTTTTCGCCTCGATCAGTGTATCCGGGTCAGTTTGATTCGCTGAAATTCCCGATACCTCAAACACGATCCACTTGATGGAAAACTTCGCCCGGATTGCCTCATCAGACGGCCATTCTACATCCGCCAGGACAGGGTATTCCTCGATCATCTGTTTTTTAAGCTGTGGCATCTCGGAAACCACTTCATCCACAACCTCCATACGGGCGGCCAGGATTTTCTCCAGCCCTTCCTTAGCGGTCAGCAGGTACTTATCCGGCACGAACCACGCGCTCTTGACTTCAGGCAGGTACTGATGACCTACGGTGTTCATAAACCCCCGGACACGCTGCGGGGCACCTTGTAGGGCCAGCCTCACGCTGTTTGGGATGATGTACTTTGAGCCCAGTTTGAAAATATCCGGGATTTCGGTTGGATCTTTGTCCAGATCTCCCGGCGACAATCGCTCGGTGCCCGTCCAGCTCGATGTGGACACGATCCACACGGAACCGGATTTATTTAGCGTTTCTTCTATGCTTTCCATGATAATCCTCCTTGGTTAATTTTATCCTGACAGGTAACTCCGCCAGCAGGGAAGTCATATCCTCAATATGGCTCCCCGGTTGACAGGTTAACATTCCTTGGAATTGTCAAATATTTGCAAGAACTTGTTACCGTCCGTGTGAGTATCAACACATATCATAGTGTAATCTTTTGCACGGTAAACCCATTTGGACAAAAACCGTTGCATATAGATTTTGTTCTCATAATAGTTTTCGTCCAGACCATTTAATAATTCTGGTGTGTCTGCAAATCTAACAACCCCAGGGCCTTCGCCATTAAGTCGCCAGTAATATTCTCGGGCATCATCGATTGGGATTACAACCCAATCCTCACAATACCCGAAATATTTATATATTTGTTTTTGTGTTTTAAAATAATTGTCAATTAGCTTCATGATCCACCTCCTTACCCATGACTATGCACGACCTTCGTTTAAGGTAAATCTCCCACACCAGTCGATGGCAGGCTTGACATCGGGCCATTTTCCCCAATGTTGTGAGGATTCAATGGTTGGTGGATTAATACGACATTTACCTCCGAATTCTTTTTCTAAATAAGCCTGATGAGCCTGGTTAGAGCCTTTTATATTCTCAAAATACACGCAATCTTTGCAATATTTCATAATTACCTCCTCACCCATGACTATGCACGACCCCATGACTGTGGCTGTGGGAATGTGCAAATCGATTCTTCTTTTTCGTTGTTACCCGTTCTCCCCCGGCCAATTTCTCGACTTCGATTAGAAATTCATCTGCGGATACGTGATTTTGGCCACTGATTTTATCGGTGGACACACTGATTGTTCCGTCACTTAGAATCTCCAGTTTCATTGTGTCAGGCATGATTCACCTCCTTCATTTCCTCCAACTTCTTTCTTAGTCCCTCATCCATCGGTAAAGAAATGATGGTGTATCCCTCATCTGTAGCAATACCAAAAAATCCAAAATCAAAGCGTGTTCCTTTCATGAATCTTGGATGGTCTGATTCAATCACACGCATCGCCTTACCATAACCCCACTCCTCTTCTGGGATCCATTTAATAATTATTGTTTTCATAATTTATTCACCTCCTCGAATTTACCACACGCTATATAGCACCCGCACTCCCCGTTTACCCGTAGGTTTCCTCTGTATTTAAAGCGCGGATCTTTGCGGATGCAACCCTTATCACATTCTGAATCGCACCCGCATAACGGTGTAGGCAACCCATTAATGTTTAATCGTAAGCTCTTTGATTTCATTGGCTCCCCCTCAATACTTCTTCAGTTTAATTACCTGTTTGTCCTGCTTTACGTTCCAGCTTCCGGTCCACCCCTTAACCTTGGCGACTTTCTTAATACTCTCTTTCGAGTACGCCACTTTTATGGAATTCAGGGTGTCTTGCTGGTATCCCGGCTGCAATATTGCTTGGTTTCCCGTGATAGAGAATCCAGCAACGTAAAAATCATTTCCGGATCTCTCATAAGCCAGGCCCAGGGATTTGATCGCTGATTCCAGCAGGTCCCGATTCGTTGCGTTGATGTCAACGGACATGGTTTGTACGGTATAGCATGGAATTTTAATCGCCCCCTCTCACTGATCTAACAGCATTTATTTTTAACTCTTTAGATAAACTTGCGAAGTCATACACTTGCCCGTCCTTAATTGCTCGGGCCGAGATACAGCAACCATCGCCAATGGGAACTAATCCAGCGATAGCCAGTCGGCACGTTGCCTTGTTCTTCTCGAATGTTAGTGCAGGGCATTTGATATGTTTCTCGATACCGTACACGTCCATTCCCGTTGGGCAGGTCTCGGACAGACAGCAAAACCCGCACCTCGTACATTTATTTGGGTATTTCATAGCTTTATCTTCCTCCTGACACTCGATGTTTCCTGTTCTTCACTCGCCCATATGCACACGCTCCGGGCTTTTTTGCGAATCTCTTCCACCTTCTTTGGCATTGCCTCCATGGTGGGGATCATGAACTTTCTTGCTTCATCCACATCACAACTCTTCATGGCCATGTTTCTTGCGAGCTTGGCAATATCAGCACCAGAGAATCCGTCAAGGTTGTAATCTTCAGGGATTTCTACGTCATATTTCTTGTTCCATATCTTAGAAATACCCGCACACTCCTTTTTCCCAGGCAGGTCAAAGAAAAACGTGATATCAATTCTTCTAAATAAGGCACCTCCACTGAGATCGAGAATATCGTCAAGGCTGTTCACGGTGAATATCCAATGGGGACCCCCAGGTTTTTGATCCTCCAGGTTGATAAGGAGCTGTTGTAAAATTCTTTGCCCTGTTCCTCCATCGGTTTGTGATGCACCGCTTCCAGCTACCGACTTCTCGAATTCATCCACGAATACATAAGGGTTTCCCAGTGCATAGATGGTTTTAAACATCATGTCTGTCTTTGCTTCGGACTCGCCTTGCAGGGAACCACGCAGTCTCCCCAAGTTTGCGGTCAGCATTGGTCGTTTCATGATGTTGCTGATAACCTTAGCAACCAGTGTTTTCGCACACCCCGGAACGCCATAAAACATGGTGGCTTTTGCCAATGGATGATTTGCTGTTTCCTTCATCCAGCTTAAAGCCTCTCCGTACCCGAAAAGATCGTCTTCTGTTTCTGTAAATTCTGAGTAAGACAATACTCCATCGGCAGCCAATTTAGACGCCTTTTGCTTGACAATGGGTTTCACATCGAATTTTCCTTCATCAACCAAAGTCTTAGCAAGGGCATTTTCCGCCCCTTCTTGTGTAAGGCCCCTGAGGGCGTCCACAATCGCTGGGGCATCCTCGGGCATGTCCATGCTCGTATCCTGGCACACAACTCCCAGGGTGTTGCGGTGAGCTTCAGCATTAGGCATTTCAAAATCGAATATTGTAACATCTTCCGCCATCTCAAGCGGAATACCCATAACAGCGGATAAAAACACGATCATCTTACTGTTTTGCTTTAGATGATCCTTGATGTTCAATGCCTGCCGGACAACCGTGATATCCTGAAAATACTTATGGTAATCCAGCATAAAGACGATCGAATCTTCCGGTAATTGCTGAATGAATTGTAAGGCGCCCTGTGGATCTTGAATTTCATCATCCATAGTTTGCCACATCCAGGCACTCACATCACCATTTGGGTTCACAAACGCCTGAACACCCGATACGATGTCCCATTTAAAGAACTTCACGGCAGGGTCGATCTTCGCCCGGTTTTCCCGGATGATGCGATCCTCTTCGGTCGTGGTTGCCCAGAGATATGGGTATCCAGCTTTTTGGTAGTTCTCCATAGCTTTTCCCTCCTTTCGTTAAGATTATGAAGTCAATTAACTTCAAAGGCCATTCCCGTGAAGGAACAGCCTGTGAAATGGTCAATGATTTTTATAGCTCCTCCTGGAAAAATACATATTCAATCGCTGAGTGACAGAAATAATAGCATCTTTCACTATCGTATTTGGACCGATGATATGAAACATACCCATCCTGTTTCATTGTTAGACCGTAGGCATGGTGTTTCACATACCCTAAGAGTTTAGCTATCCCGGCCATATCCTCATGGTTGACGTGCTTCATAAATGTTTCTCGTGTGATATCTGTTGAGCTGTCAATCATTTCGGAAAAGGCATCTATGCCTGTTTTTTTCCAATTGACACAATTTCCCCCGTAACGATACATGGTTTTCACCTCCCCTCATTTTATTTTCCTTTCCTTCCCTTCACTCATACCCGTAAGCCTGGAGGGTTTAATCTTACGAGCATGGTCAAGGGGTTATGTCCTGCGGAGCATTACACCCGCATCGGCATAACCAATCCCTCGAAACTTCCTAAATTGAATGTCAGTGGCAGGCTGTTACTGTTTACGCCCACCTCAAATTCCGCGTCATTATCTTTCGTTACGTTCATAATGTCCCGCAGGAATGACGGATTAAACCCTGCTTCCATAGCTGGATCCACATGGCCGGTCATAGGCACAGTCAACCGCTGGTATGTTCCCACATCTGGATTGACACTTTCCATCTCGATCGTGCCTTTCCCATTGAACGTGAGGCGGACAGCCTTGTATGTTTTATTGGCCATTGTCAGTGCCTGGTTGATAGCTGGCAGGAAATCCCCGCGCTTGATGGTCACTGTATGCGCTGTTTTTTCCGGGAACACCTGTATGTAATCCGGGAAACGAATTTCCATTGGCCGCATGGCAAACGTAGCTTTCTCGGTCTTCACTACCACGGATCTCGCGGTCTCGGAATAAACAGGCTCGGACGCTTTACGCATCTCAGCCATTAGCTCTTCTCGGATATCGTCTATCTTATCCTTATTGTCGAATCGCAGGCCAAAATAGTCGTCAGCCAAGCTGTTCAATTGCGATTTCTTCAGCCCTTCCAGGATATCCTCATCCGGCGGATCAGACGCTTCACGCTCGATCACTCTTTTTGCATCTGTCTTGAGCGTGATCTCATCCTCGTCTTTCCCGAGAGATGATATGATTGTTTTCAGGGCCTCGCTGTCCACCATCACACTTCCACCCTCTATGTTAATCGGTTCCATGTGCAGACGATGGCCGTCCGTGGCCACGCATTTACCCTGCTCGGTGTCAAAATACACACCAGACAATTTAAACCCGGATGCTTCTCGGGTTACAGCAGGAATGACATTCTGCAGCGCCTTTTTCTCGACAGTCACATACCCTGTGGTTTCTGGGATATCAAACCTCGGAAATTCGTCGGCATCTAACCCGGCAATCTCGAATAGGCCGTTGATATTCACCCAGTTTTCCTGTCCTTCCCCGTCCATTGCCTTAATTTCCACGTCATCAGCATCCAGCGAGCGCACGATGTCCGTGAGCCGGTGGGCAGATAACGTGTATTTCTCGGCAGTCTTGGGAATTTCCAGCGGGATTTCAACACCTGTTTCCAGATCAGTCGCCTGTAACGTGGCCGATTTCCCGTCGATTTGAACAGCCGACAGGATAGGTATATTACTATTTTTCTCTACAACCCGATTGGCGATCCGCAGAGTGTCCAATAGTTCCTTTCTGTTTATTATCATAATAAAACCTCCTCCCCTCCTGCATGAGTCCGAGGATTTCCCGGGCTTATCCAGCAGGGGGCCTCCCGAAAGAGGCCAGGTTTCCCACTATTCGTATTTCGCAGCGAAATCTGGTTCCGGAAAAACAAAAATTCTTCAAAAAATATCAGAAGACTTGGCTGCCGCATCGTCTACATCTTCCATCCATTTTTCAATGGGTTTTCTTTTAGTTATGATTCCCGCCACAATTATAACCGTGATCATCCACAGGACGTTCACTAAAAAGTACGGGTTTAAAATGTAGTCCATGATTTACCTCCGATTCCGTTTTCTCGCCTTCGCCGCAGTCTTATTCCGGGTTTTCCGGGCCTTGCGATAGGCGGGCGTTGTCTGGTTCTTCTCGTTGAATTTCATGATTTTCCTCTGGAATGTTAATTAATCTCATCACTCCATCATCCCTGTTGCTCGCACAGCCTGTGTTGGGACACAACAAAGGAATTTCTTCATCAGGCTCAAACTGCTCAATGTATGAAGCGTCAAAACATACATGGAAACCACAATAAGGACATTCCCGTGGTGATATAAATGACGATGTTTCCAGGTAGTCTCTTTCCTGCCAGTATGATTTCATTTTCCCAGTCCTCCCATCACGATAAACGCCACCGCATACATCCAGAAAATTCCAGCAGCGAATATCCCGATTGTTGTGATTGCTTTGATTAAATCTCGCATGATTTTCTCACCTCATCCTCTTCTACAATAACTGTTTCTTGGCCTTTTTGATGCCCGGCCAATATCTCTACCCTATATCCAGGTAAATCTTTCTTTCCAAATATCACCTACTTTAAATTTCATATTTCTCACCTCCAGTTTTCCTTGATTTTCCCGCAGGACGCTCCACCCGACACCGGGTAAACCACCCTGAGTAAAGACCAAAAAAAAGGGGCAGACCGGAACCAATTTCCCAGTCTACCCCTTTGCACGGGAGGTGCGAGAGACCGCCACCCTTAGATTTTCCCGTAATGTCTCTCAGCCCCCATATAAGTTATTTATTCAGCGACCTCCCGGCACCGTACTTTTCTCGCATATTCATCCATACATTCCTGGCGAAAATCTGCAATGCGTCCAACCATTTCATTCCACAGCTTTATGTGTCCGACTGTGGAGACTTTTACCCCAGATTTAGCTTCAATCTTATTGAGTATGAATTTCATGATTTCCTCCGATTTCCTGACGTTAATCACTCCATAAACCCACCAAACCCCGTAAACCCCGCAGGGCTTGGTAGGTCTCAATGATTAAGCGTTCACGGCGGCCTGATACTCAACCGCATCACCCTCTAATTTCCCGGCGATCTTCCTGAGCGTTTTCGACAAGGCAATCATTTTCTTGTCGCAGCCCTTATCGGCATCCAACAGTCGCTTGCTATGACCGTTTCCATTGGGTGAGCTGTCATAATCATTGGCAACATTCATCAGCTTCCCAAAGATACCCTTAGTGTTCTTGAGCGTCCAGGGTTTCCCGTTATACTCGCAGATTACGTGCTTGTTCTCTGCTTCCACTTCCTTTTTCTGCTCTTTTATGAGCTTCCCCAGCCTGTTATTTCTCGACTGAAAAACCTCATTCCGGTAAGCATTCACGACCGCGATCTGCTTGTTGGCGTTCCCGCCAGCGTCAAGGGCTTTCCCGGCGGCCTTGATAGGATCAACCCCGTCAGTGGTAAAACACTCGGCAATATGCCGGGCTACCATCTTGGAGATTTCCCCGTCATTGACCAATTTCTTGACCATGCCAGGCAGTTCCGTGATCGGCAGATCAGACTGTAAGGATTTCACGGATTTTCCCAGCTTGCTCGCAACGTACCCGACAGAGGCGCCAGCGTCTATACATCTGGACGCCAGGGTAATTTCTTCCATCGGCTTCATGGGCAAACCCAGATTGCTCGAAAGAGCGTCAAGGTTCCTGTCCACGTCGTTCCGGTATCCAACCACAAAACATGGAATTTCTGGGATACCAGCCCTTACCGCAGCCGGAAACCGATGATTTCCCTTGACGACTTTAAACATACCGTCTTCCTGAGCCTCAACCGTTATAGCCTCATCAGGTTTAAAACCTTCAGATTTCATGCTGATTGTAAGCGACTCAATATGGGCCTCATCAGTGTTTTCCCGTGGTTGATACGTAGGATCTACCGTGATTTTCCCGGTCTCTATTATCTGTAACATATTCCGTCCCTCCCTTTGCGTTTTGGGAGCTACGAAAGGAATTGCAGATTTCCCGCAACCCCCAGGTTTTCCCGCTATTGTAAGCAGGGTGAAAGGCAAGGAAAGGTAAAGTAGCAAAAGCCTATCTTTGATCTACAAGTTCATGCCACCTTTTTTCGCCCTTCACCCTGCCTTCAAACAGATAATCCGGTGGTATCCCCGAAGAGTTAAGAATTTTCCCACAGATATAAAAATATCCAGTTTTCCCGCTGTTATGGTAGCCGAAGCGTTCACCAGCCGGAAAGAGAGAATTTTCTCGATCATCAGAGCGTGTCGTATTGCCCGCTTGAAAGCAGCATTTGAGACAGGAATTTCCTGGGCGCATCCTTAATACCGGCTCGAAACCGGATTCTGCACTACCCAGGATTTTCCTGTAATTCTCGGAGCAATTTCTCGCCCCGAAGCAAAGGAGGTGTCTGCGGTGGAGAGTGGCCTTCCCGTTATTGGAGAACCTTACATCCCCGTCCATACCATCACACTCACCAGCGAAAAGATAAACAGATACCAACCTCAGCAACCCTGCCAGCTCCAAAATTTCCTGCAAATTTCTCGCAGAATTTCTCGGAGCCCCGGCAACCTGCATTAACAGGTATCTACATTTCGCCCATAAGTGCTAACGACAGCACTTCAGGAAACACTCGGAAAACCGCATGGCGGTTATACCAGTCCCCTTTGCAGACGACGTATTTGACGGCATACGCACCGAGTACACTTGACGGTGGCACTAAACCGTTGGATCTTATTTTATGCAGGAGCGATCCAATCCTGCCCTATATTTAACAGATACAGCACACCAGGCGATACAGGAATCCCAGCACACCGAGTATAGTTTTTTACATAGCAAACACCATAAGCTATGACCCGGACAGCCTCCAGGTACGCACAGCTCCAGGTGAGACCGTACGCACAGGGCTATTTTGAGAGATCACCGCCGATATTTAGGCTACTCTCCAAGGCATAACTGCCCGGTCAGGGCGTAACCCCAACAGTCCAGCCGTAATCCGCTGGCAGGATCAAAGAACTCAGCATCAGCCCACAGGCCCGGCAGGTACGCCAGGAGCCCGTTATTGGACATCGCATAAGCCCTTACGCAAGGCGGAGCATTCGTGGCCTTTTGACAGATAAGCCATTAGCAACATGACGGTTGCAGTACCTTGCCAGGTTCATCCCCGCCTTGCGAAAAGGTTTATACACATACATTCATAAGCCTTTCAGGGTACGTCCAGGATAGGACGTACCATCAAAGGTTTATGGTTCGATTATTTATGACACAAGATATCTCAACACCTTGCGATTATATGGCGATGGTAACTGCCATACGATACGACCGATTAAATGCAGCGGTCGGAAGTTATGCTGAATGAATGATTTTAGCTTTTTCATATCATCACCCCCACACAATCGACAATGTAATTGTCGATATCAAGATTGTCGATAATGAAATAATGCACAATGTTAATATCGACATTGCTATAATCGACATTGTTAATATCGACAATCGCACAATGCACAATAACATTATGTATATTAGTATGATAGCATTACACACAATAGTATTGTCGATATTAAGATTGTCGACAATATCAAGACGGACGGAAAGTCAAAAGACAAGACTCTCTTGTCTCTCTCTTTTGTCTCTCTCTTTTGTCCTCTCAATTCATATAGTCTTGAAAGTCTCTTTTGAGTCAATTTATTTTTATAATAATGAAAAAAAAGGCTTGACAGGTATTAAATAAGATGTTATCTTTCTATTGACACGGAGAGATAAATTGAAAAACCGGACAACAAAAAACCAAAGTCTTGACTTGAGAAGACGGGAAAGAGTCTCCGGACTCCTCTCCGTGTCAACGTCTCTTGAGTCAAGACTTTTTTTTGAGAGGAGAAGCTATGACAATCCAAGAATTTGTAAAATTGACAGGGTTGAAAATTCGTAAGCCGATTAATAAAACAGAGTTTCAGTTTCCGGAGGTGGTTATTGAAAAAGGAAAAAAAGAGGTGGTTATTAAATAGGACGGAGACGGAGAAAGAGACGGACGAATAAATAAGATACATCATTATAAAGAGAGGAGAGGAGTCAAGACGGACGGAGAGTCCATCACGGACACGGAGACACGGACGAATAAGACACGGAGAGGAGAAAAATAATGGAACTATCTCAAGAGACGTACGAAAAAGCAATCGGAGAAGTCTCGGACTCAATAGGTTACACGGAGAGACTTTCAAGCCCTGTAATCTCTTTAATCGAGAGGAGTAGGGACGGAGAGGACGGACTACCGGCCACAAAAGAGGACTTGAGACGTTATCTTTTAGCCTGTAAAAGACACGACAACGTCCGAGTCCATCAAACAAGAGAGGAGTCTTTATACAATAAGGACGGAGAGGAGAGACAAATTGACTCTCTCCGAGAGACGGAGTCCGGAGAGTCAAAATACTATTTTGAGAAGTTTATAAAAAGTCTCTTTCTCAAGAAAGACAAGTTTTTATGTTCGGCTTATTTTGTCTCCGGACTTTCAACCCATAAAATTTTAAGACTCGGACTTATGAAAGAAAGTCAAAAGACTATTTATCGGAGACTTCGTTTTATAGCAGATGAATATGGACGTTTTCTCTCGGAGAGAGGGCTTGAGACAAAAGACTTGAGACAAGATGGACTTTGGACGGATGTTGTGGACTCCGGACGGACGTATTTTAGACACAGAGACGGAGAGGACTTGTCTCCAAATATCAATCCTCTCAAGAGATATAGGCGGACAAAAGAGGAGAAAGACTTGATAAAGTTTAGAGAGGAGTCAAGACTTTCAAGAGAGAGACACCTAAAAAAGATGGACACGGACGGACACGGAGTCTCTTGTCCTCTCGGAGAGGACGGACGGAGAGACTTGAAAGAGATAGAGAAAGTCAAGAGTCCAGAGACTTCTCTCTTTACAAAGTCCGGACGTTGTTTAATCCCTCTCGGAAAGACGGAGAAAGAGGACGGAAAGAAAGCAAAAGAGTCTCTTTCCGATATACGAAGACTTCAAAGTCTTGAGTCCGCATACTTAGGAAAGAGAACGGACTCTTGTCTTGATATGGACAAGTCTCTCTCTGGAGTCCGGATATACGAGACGTTCATTACTCCAGAGAAAGAGAGGACGTTTACCGGTTTCAAGAAAGACAAGACTCCGTTTAAAGTCCATACAGGTATAGTCTCTCCAGAGACTATTGAAACTGCTCCTCTCGGAAAGACGGACGGACTCAAGAGACAAAGACAATATCTCGCTATCAAGTCTCAAGAGAAAGAGGAGAAAGACGGAGAGGACACGGACACGGAGAAAGTCAAGAGGACGGACGGAAAGACACGGACACGAAAGACTCGGACGGACTCCGGACGGACTACCATCTTGAGAAAGAGAAGAGAGTCACTAATCCATGTAACCATGTAACCATCTAACCATCTAATCAAGAGGACTCTTGTCAAAAGACTTGAGTCCTTTTGCTTTATACTCTCTAATCTCTTGAGAGACACGGAGAGAGACACGAATAAGAAAGAGAGAGGAAAGGACGGAGACTCGGACGGACAAGACGGACGTGGTGGACTCGGAGACTCGGACTCCTGGACTCCTGGACTCGGACGAAAGAGAGAGGAGAGGACGGACTCAAGTCAAGAGTCAAGACAAGACACGGAGTCAAGAGAGGAGAGAGGACAAGAGGAGAGGAGAGACTATCACCAGGCTTGGGATATACGCTTGGGATATACATGGGATATACGCTTGGGATATACAAATAATTGGTGAGTCGCCATATCATACAACACCCCAACACCAACACTAATTACAACACCAACACCAACACCCAACAACACCCTACCACCACGACCTACACTTAATACCCTATTAAGTATAGGTTTGGATTATATGTAATGATTACAAGTACTCATGCCATACCCGCCCCTACTTCTATCCCAATACCCGCCCGTCTTCTGTGGGTGGCTGGTAACTGTTCATGGATTATTTACCAATTTTTCAAACCTAAGTCCAAGCCGAAAATCGTTCTTGACATTTTCAAATCTTACCCATAAGATATTCTAATGACGCATAAGAAAAACTTATACGTGCGTGTTTAAGTAATATATATATCGTTAATTTATCCAAATAGAAATAGAATTTATTGAAACATTGAAAATTACTTATTGATACTATTATACATCGCTAAACTGAGTTCATAATTATTACAAGTAATAATTTATTAGCGCATATGATCAAGATTTTTTATTCCCTATATATATAAGTAATTTCAGGTAGTTAATGTTTTAATTTTAGTATTAAAAATAAAGTCTGAGAGGAGAATTATGGACCCATTACGATTTAATCAATTATACCCTACGATTGGGATGGATAAGAACGATCGGACACTACTTCGGTGGGATCCTGTTACTCAATGTAGTGGAGATTGTGTTCTTTATGAAGAATGTCCGTACCAGAAGAAAGGTCGGTGTAGTTTAGAGCAGACATATATGAACACGATTTACCGGAATTTAATTCACCCTGATTCGGCGAAGGGGATATCCGAGCAGTTCAGCGATTTTGAGCTTCAGCGGGTGGGGTTACATTTAATGCCATTATACCAGCAGTTAATTCGATTTAAGAAGATTGCATTCGCTGTTGAGCAGATTGTGATAAGCGATAAAAAGGGGAGCGTTAAGATTCATCCGATTTTTGCTGAGATCCGGACTGTAATCCGAGAGATTGAGAGAGTTATGGGGGCGTTAAAAATTGAAGAAAAATGGAAGAAAAAGTTTGGATCTGCTATAGGAATAACTGATGTGAGCCTTGAAGAATTATTTGAAAAAGGAATTCCAGGGTCATATGAGGAAATTGCAAAATAATTAATTTAATCCTTGACTTTTTTAATTGTTAGTCGTATAAGGAGATTATGTCTAAAACAGTATCCCATAAATCAATCTTTAAATTAATCCCCGAGTGGGCGGTATCCGCAAGGACCGCGGCGAATTACTGTTCGCTGACACCACTCGGGGATTTTTCTATGGGAGGATGAAAACATGGAAGAAGAATGGTTATCGTGGCCTACAAACCCTGATTATGCTGTTTCAAATTATGGAGAGGTGAAAAGGATTGTTCCATATAAAACATTTACGGGTGGTGCTATTTTAGGAAGAGTTTTAACTCCATACGTTTTACCTGAAAGGAAAGGTTTTTCCGTAGCCGTGTTCATATTGGATCGACAAACTCGACGACAAGTTGCAGGTATGGTTTTAGAAACTTTCATCGGACCATCTCCCAGGCAAGGTAAAGAGATTGTTTGGGAAGATGGAAATCCTTACAATAATCGATCGGATAACTTAGAATGGAAGCCTTTATATCCAGAACCAATTAAGGTTGATTTTTTAGAAATTGCTTTGCCAGGCGAAAAATGGAAAAGGTGGCCTGGAGAATCTTATTCTCCTTATTTTGCATCAACATTAGGAAGGGTAGCTATTCTTTTTAAAAATAATTTAAGGATAGCGAATGGGGGATGGAAAAGTAAGGATAATTGTCACCCACATAAAATTTTAAAAATAAAAAACAAGAAACAGATGAGGCAATTAACCGTTGGAAAATTTGTTTTAGAAACCTTTAAAAAATGTCCAGGAGAAGATTACTGGCTATATCGAAGGGATGGTGATGCGAGAAACGATAAATTGTCAAATTTAGTGTGGGGATTAAGGCCAAGTGGAATGTTAGGAGTAAGCGCAGAATTAAAACAAGTTAAAAGGTGGTTAGGGTTGGCAGGTGGTCATATAGCGAAAATTAATGCTATGATAAATAATGCTCCAAAAGTTAAACAACTTGCAGATAAATTAAAGGTATCTCAAAAAAAGGCAAAAGAATTTTTAGACCAGCATCAAACATTAATGCAATCTGTTGAAAAAATTAAAAAGGAGATAGATTATGCAAAATACAATTAAAGAAAGCCTCCAAATGGTGAAAGATTTCAGGACAGCCTCAAATGAGAAATTGTTAGAAGTTCATACCCATTTAGTCGTTTTAGAAAGTTCAGGGGTGTGGAAAAAAAAGGTTTACTATGGTGGAGACAAAACTCTGGAGAAGTTTAAAGACAGTTCATTTTCAACCTTTTTGAAGGAAGTTTTTGCAATAACGATGGTTTGGTATGTGGGAATAAATAAAATTTTAGCTGTAAAAAATGGAAAAGAATTGTTCTTAGAGTTTGGCCGGGGAAATATGGTAACTTATATTAATAGTACCGATGAAGAACGTAAGGCTATTGTAACAAAAGCAAGGAGTACCGTGGTTACGCGATCCTTTGCGTCTTTACGGTCGGAATTGTATCCGAATACAAAGAAAGAAATAATTGACATTCCCAATTCATGGAAAAATAAATATTTGAAAATCAAAAAGGATTTTGAGGAGTATAAAGCCCAAACTGAGGAATCGATGAGTGTTTTAAAGAAAACAATTGCTGTGTTATCAAGTGGAGCCGAGGAAGTTATTGCGGTAAATAATTAATGAAAACCAAAACCCAAGAATACCGAGATGGTGGTGAAGGGTTTATAAAATGGTGCAATGAAAACGTATGTGTGCCAATTTATCCTGAAGGATCAGATATCCCAGTGTGGACACTCATGGGTGAACTTCCAGAAGAAAAGAATCCTGAGACTGGGAGATCGTATGCTGATATGTGGCGAATGCAGCAGGAGATTTGCCTTGAAGCGCTTCAAATGAAAGACGGACGGTTGAAGCATCGACTGATAGTTCTTTGCTGGTCTCGCGGGGACGGCAAGAGTTTGCTGGCTTGTTTAATTCAACTGTGGAAATTTTGTAATTGGCCAAGGCAGCAAATAATGCTTGGGGCAAATTCTGTTAGCCAAATACGTTTTGTCCACTACGATATAATTAGGGACCTTATTCTTAATTCACCAAGGTTACTTGCCAGGATCACCCGAAAGAATATTCAAGAAAAAGAAATTCGTTACACAGACGATAAGGGTAATGTTCGTTCAATTATCCGTGCCATTTCTTCTTTTAGTGGAATTGTGTCAAATATATCTGGTTTTAGTTTCTCTGAGATGTTTGATATGAAAAACCCAAAATTTTATGTCCAATTGGATGGTTCCACGAGAAACATTCCCAATGCGTTGGGTGTGATTGATTCCACTGTGTCTGCTAAGTCCCACGTTCTTTACAAGCTCTATGAAACTTTCAAGAGGGGTAAGGATCCTTCTTTATATTATTCCTATCGCTGTAGTTCGAAGGGTAAGTTCTCGGATTTCATGAACCCGAATATGACTCAAGTTCAGCTTGATTCGTATCGGGAAAAATTTCCACTTGGGGAATTTGAGAGATATTTCAAAAATATTTGGTCTGCCGGCGCCGAGCGGGTGTTCACTGATGAGATAATTGAGGCGACAAACTTCCTTGGGATTGATCACCAGCTTAATGTTCATCCGGCGCTTATGGAAATCCTCACTGCTAAAAATAAACTTGTTGAGCAGGAGCAGAAGATTATCCGGCAGGGTAAAGATTCGGAGGAGGAATTTGAGGAGCCCACGGTTGCGCCAATATTGTTTGAGCAGCACAAGGATCGATTTGGAGAGTGGGATCAGCGGTTATGGCCAGTGAGCGATATTTACACCCTGTCTGATGCTTTCGGGAATTCTGCAATGGCGTCTGTGGAGGACCTCCAGAAGATCGGAGATATGTACGATACTGACTGGGCGATTATGGCGGGGATGGATAGGGCGGACCCTATGAAGACCCGGACAGCGGCCAGGACAATCGTGACGGCCATAGCGAAGGGATTGGCGGGCTCCCGGTCGAATCCGTATCCGGCTGACAATGCGGACGCCCCGCGGTATTTATATTTTCTTCTTCATCTGGTAGACGTTGAGGATCATTCGATTGAGGTGGTGAAGGATGTCTTGACAGCCATAAAAGATGAGTATAATGGAATTGACGTGTTCGGGACTGAACGCTGGGGAGCGGTGGATACCGTGCAGTGGTGTGAGGACAATGATATCTTGCCCATAATCTATTATCCGGTATACGCTCGGCAGAGGACTATGTTCACGGAATTATATTTGGCGTACAAGAGTGGCAGGTTTAAGACCCCGCCTGTTTTAGTCCGAGGGCAAAAGCAGGATGATATTCTCAAAGAAGAGGCGAGTGTGTTTGACCATAATCCCGAGGCGTCAAAGAGTAAGTTTGGGAGCCCCGAGAAGTCCGAGAAGTACGGAATCCAGGATGATTGCATGTTTTCAGTGGGGTCAGCGGTGTACGCTGGGTTGAATTTAGGCGTGGACAGTTTCCGGGAGCGGAAGGGTGCTAAGAGTTTTGGGATGTTTTTTAAAGCGGGGGGATTGCTGGGGAAATGGTAGAAACTAATTATATACTGGATGGTGTGAAAATCTATGATCCAAGGGATAATTCATGGAAAGTGTCCGACAATCCGGCATTGGTTATGGCTGAGCTGGCCTGTCGAGGACATATACAAACGGGATGGAGACTCGACAAGGCATTAGATAATACATTTTGGGATAAAATTGGGGAGCTTGCTGATTTTTGTGACGGTATTTAAAGACGAACTACGTGATTGTGGCATTGCAAAAAGGAGAATTCAAATGAATGAAAAAGCGGAATTGACGATGGGGCGTCCTCGGGACGCACTTACAAACGAGAAATTAACCGTGTACCTCGATGTGATTAGCCTGTTCACCAGTTTTACGGACCCGAAAATTCAGCGGCAGGTTGCCAAAAGCCCACAGAAGCAAGAGGCCCTGGGGCAACAAATGGCAAAGATCGGAATGCGCTTAGCCTTGATTGGTGCGGACAGTGTTGTTAAGGGATACTGTGAGTTCCGGGAGTTGTCACAACTGGAGGGTGCAAAATCAGAGGACATTGTACGGAGTTTCGGTGATTTAATGTTGAAAATGCGAGCTGACCTGTATGGTACGCAGACTTGTGATGTGAACGATATGCTGGGATCGTTTATCGTGGGGAAGATGTGATTGTGCATTTTTTCCTTGACACTCATAAGTTTTTGTGATAGGTGATAATTATACATAAATTTTTCTTATATAAAATAATGAGATTAAATGGCTGAGATTGAGATTCGTTGCCGAAAATGTAACGCTTTATTGTTCAAAGGAAAGCGGGAATATTTAGTGCGGGGAATTTCTGTCAAATGCAGGAGTTGCAAATGTGTGAATAGATTTTAATAGGCAGTTGAGCGTCCCGAACGCCGAATAGTCCCAGAGCTTTTCAAAAGCCGAATTTAGAGAAAAGACGGAATTTAGTTCAATTCCTCCTTCGTCTTTCTCTGATTCGGCTTTTTTTATGGAGCCCATGCCAAAACCAAAGAAACCAGAACTTACTATAAATGATGTCCCTGATAAGTATCTCGAAGTTGTTGCCCGGGAGCTGTCCATGAGTACCCCGTGGCAATACGATCCGGACGAAGCGGGTTATCGAGATCCTGACACCGGACAATCCTCCGCCTATCCTGACAAGGATGATTCCGCGACAACCAGGAGCGTTCTACAAGAGCAGTGCTTTGTTAAAGCTACCCGAAACCCCCAGGTAGCAACTGCCACCAAAGGTCTTGTAGGGCGTCTCACTGGTTTTGGTTTTGAGACCAGTTCTGAAATTCAGCAAATACAGGATGTTATTGAGGAAATTGAGCTTGATCCTCGAAATCGTCTCTATAATTACTGGCCGAAGTACGTTGGCCGGGGAAAAATTGAAGGGGAGTTGTTTCTTTGTCTCACCTGTCATACCACGGGTTTCATAGAAGTTGATTTTATTGACCCATCCGCCATTGAATCCAGTCAAGAAGAATCCGGTATTATATTCCATCCCACTAAAACCACAACTCCCCTTATTTACTGCATAAAAGACGATGAGAACGGCGTAGATGAGCAAATCCCGTCCATTTTTATCGCTCGATACCCCGAATGGCTTGAGTATGCAAAGCAAAGTCAGGCGTATTCGTCGACCGCGCTGAAAAATAGTAAGTCCGGAAAGAAAGTTTTCAAGAAAATGGGCGGGTTCAACCGTTTCATCGTGGCATGGGATCAGGGATATATCACAAGACGAAACATTGGCCACATCCGGACGGTTCTTGAGTGGGTACAGTATTACGAGGACATTAAAAAGTATGAACTGGACCACAAGAAATCCGCGGGAGCCTATGTGTGGATTGTGAACTTCACGGACGTGAAATCGTGGATCCAGTGGTTGAAAATGTCAGATGCAGATCGGCAAAAGACAGGCATTGCAGCCAAAAAGACCCCGGGCGGAACGATGGTGCTGGGGCCAAACATGGAAATGAAGGCGTCAAACCCGAATCTACCGAATATCTCCGATTCAGATTCAGATATTATGGCCATGGTTACGTCAGGCTTAAATGAAGAATCAGGTGTAACTACAGGGCAGTCAACCGGGACGTTTGCGTCTGTTAAGGAATCCCGGGGACCTATGAGTGACCGGACTTCTGATGAGATTGCCTATTTCGAGCGGTTCCTCCGGTATGATTTCTGGGGGAGCATTTTTTTCTTACGGTCACAAGTGACTGCATTTCCGGAATTCTTCAATGTCGAAGAGGCTGTGGCGTTTAAACCCGGGAAAAGTGACGGCGAATCCGAGCCGATTTTCAAAAAAGTCAAGAAACATCCCGAGGCTATTATCGACATCAATTTCCCGACTTCTGAAATCAACGATATGGAATCCAGGGCGCGGAGCCTTTTTGGTGTAAAGCACAGTGATCTGAGCGATACAGCGGGGATCCCGAAATCCGAATTGGTTAAAAAATTGGGTTATGCAAATTATCCAAAAATGAGACTTCAGTATGAGACTGAAAAAAGAAAATATCCGGAATTACCAATGACAGTAGATGCGGAGAGCATCCAGGAGAGTCAGCAGGCGGAACCGGCAAGAAAGAAGGTGAAAGACGATGGCAAAGGGAGTTCCAAAGAAAAACGGTAGTGGTGGTGGAACCAGGAATAACCGTGGGCGCGGGGGTTGTAAACCGACCCGGAAAACAGGAAAAGGCAGGAAGTAATGAAAAAAAAGGAGAAACAATCAATGGAAACTACAGTTACGAAAATGCCGAAAGCGGCTCTTCATTTTATGGATCACGAAGGGTTTGCTCAAGTGAAAGATCAAGACGGCGAGGATGATTTCCAGATGGTTGCGTATAGCGGGGGGATTATTGAAGACCACTGGTATTGGGGAAATTTGTCAATTGATTTGGCGGGGATGTCTTTCCCGAAAAAACAGTATCCTATCCTTGAAAACCATGAAACGTCTAAAAAGATTGCATTTGCTAAAAAGCCGGATACCAGTATGGGGGCAATTAAATTCAATGGTGCTCAATTTGTTGATACTCCGGAAAGTAAGGAATTCAGGAAGCTATCAAAATCCGGATTTCCGTTTGAGGCCAGTATTTATGCTTCCCCTACTTCTGTGGAAAGACTTAATAAGGGTGAAAAAGCGGAAGTGAACGGGATAGTCCTGAAGGGACCAGGGACTGTTTGGCGCAAATCTACATTCAAAGAGGCTTCGGTTTGTGTATTCGGGTATGACACCAACACAAAATCAGCGGCTTTTGCAAGTGATGAGATAGAGATAAGTCTTAAAACCATAAGCAACGCTCGGAGCGACCAAGCCGATAAACAATTTAACGAGGAGGTGAAGGAAATGAACTTTGAGCAGTTAAGCAAGGAACACCCTGAGCTTTTGGCCGAAATCGTGACTAAAACCACTGATGATGTGACCAAAGAGCTTTCTGATAAGTTCGATAAGGAAAAAACGGACCTTGAGGACAAGCTGGCCCAGGAGCGAGATGGTCGTAGCGATGAGCGTAAGGAATCAAAGAAAGAGATTGCCGCGCTTCAGAAGTCTGATGCCATCCGCACGGAAAAGGAGCTGAAGTCTGATGCCAAAGAGATCTGGAATGAGAAATTGAGCGAGAGCACAATTCCGGATCGACTGAATGACAAGGTGAGGAATCAAGTCAGTCATGAAGATTTCATCAAAGATGACCAGCTTGATGCCGAGGCTTTCGGGAAGGCGGTCGATGCCGAGATCGAAGATTGGGAATCCAGGGGCATAACTTCAGAAACGTCTGGTTTTGGTGTTTCGGTCAAGGAGGTTGAGGGCGAGAGCGCCAAACTGAAGAAAGAAGACCAGGCCGATGAAGATTTGGCGGATGAGATATTCGTCATGTCCGGTGGAAAAAAGGAGGTGAAGTAATATGCCACAAGGAGATACACCATATATTTTGAGAGGTTCACAGTCCGATATGAAACGGCTGTTTTACAGTGACCCCAACAATGCTTTATCGAGGGCGATAACCATTCCTGCCGGCTACGGAATTATAGAAGCTGGTGCAGTTATGGGGATCATCACGGAGAGCACAAGTCGAGTGGATCAGTATGTGCCGTACACTGGCATTGATACTGTTGGGAACGTAGCGGCTGGAATTGCCGATCTGTTTGGGGCTGCATTCTTAGTGTCCGACCCGAGTACCGGAACGACCGGATACACTACGTTGAATGACAGCTACAAGTTTCTCGTGGGTGATCATCTGGTTTGCGGGGACAGCGATCGTGCTGGGACCGAAACGGACCTTGGCGCGATTACGGCCATTGACAGAACAACTTATACCCACATGGGGGTAATCACGGTAACGAATGCTTTTGAATCGCAAACCATAGCCAAAGGCGCTGTGATCACCATCCAGAGCTTTGCCACAACTCCATTTGTGAAAGGCGTTGGGATTTTGGTTGGAACCGTAGATGCTGGGACGGGCGAGGACGCCAAGGGAGCGCAGGGTGTTATGGTCATCAAAAACGCCATGCTTTATAAGGATTCGCTGTATAACTATAACGCCGATGTTCTGACGGACCTTTCGGGTTCTGTTGAGAACGGGCGATACCTGGTTATGTAAGAAAGGAAAGGAGGTGAACAAATATGCCTATTAGTATTAGTGATATACCTGCCTTGAAGTTAACGGTACTAAATAAGCTCGTTACCAAATTCATGGAACCACCGAATTTGATTCTGAGGAAGATGTTTAGTGCGGTAAATTACGAGTCAGCGGACATTGAATGGGAATCTCAGATCGGCAGCAGGGGTTTAACCCCGTTTGCGGCTGAGGATGCAGCGGCTCCGGATGCTGTTGTGCCGGGCAGTTCAACAAGCTCTGCTCACGCGGCATTTTGGAAAGAAAGAACCTTTTTTGGGAGTTCTTTTTTGAACAACATTCGTCAGCTCGGGACCGACCGTAAGTATCAGAAGTCGGCCCGGACTCTCTCTCAACAGGTACGTAATCTGAGTAATAGATCGTATCGCAGGGAGGAATGGATGCTTGCCCAGATGCTCTGTAATGATGGCTTCACATATAAGGATTATAATGATGTCTACATTACCTTGGATTACGGCATTCCCGATGACAACAAGGTTTCCCTGGGAGTTGATTACAAGTGGAGTGATGGGACCAAACGAGACATTGCTCAGGACATTTTTGCTGCAAAGCTGGTGATCAGCAATGCCAATGCGGGGATCTTGAACCATGCTATCTTCACTACGGAAGTTTTGAAGTACATGATTTTCGACGATACCATCCAGACCCTTCTGTCAAAGTCGTCTTATGGCGATGGGGATCTTTTCCAGAACCCGTTAAGCGTGATTGGCAGTTTGGTTGGAATCCAGAATATGCACCTGTATGACGAGGCGTATCAGATCCGGGCATGGATAACCACTGCCCTGACCGCTGGTGCATCCCCGACAGTGTATGTTGATAACACCACCGATTTTGAGGTGGGTGGAACTTTAACTTGTCTGGATACTTCGGCAAACACAAAAGAAGATTTAACCATTGCGTCCATAGATACAAATGCAGGGACCATTACCTGTACCGGGACGCTTGCCTCGGCTTATAAGGCTACTGAGGATTATGTTTATATGACAAAGAAGTTTATCCCTACGGATAAGTTTGTCATGTGGGCCGATAGTGTGGATGGCGAGCCGATTGCTGAAATGATGAAGTCTCCCCATGAACTTTCCAGAAAATGGGGTCAGCAGATTGATCGTTGGGTGAAAACCGATCCTGATGGAATCTTCGTGCGAGTTGAAGATAAGGGTTTACCCGTTCTGTATCACGAGGATGCAGTTTACCAGTTAGACGTAGCATAAGGGGGTGACGGTATGAAACAGAAAATGGGACCATACTCTTCCCCGGGTGCTCAAAGACAGTGGGCAGCAAATGAAGTGTCACCCATGATGGCCTTACATTCTGGTGAAATTACTGGCAATATTACTGATGCTCCTTTGGGGGCGGCAAATGTTGGTGGTAAGCTCCAGGATGTTTGGCTGTCTTGCGAGGAAAGTGGCAAGGATGATAGCAATACCTTGTCCTTAACTGTTGATGTGAAAATCAACGGGACAACTTGCCTGACCACTGCTCCCATTATTGCTCACGTGAGTGGGGAGGCGTCAAGCAACAAAACAACTAAGGTGAGTGGTGACACTGGTATTACGCAGGCTGTAATGAGCGCGTCTGCTAATGATGTGTCTCCTGGAGATATGATAACCTATGACATGACCTTAACCAGAACAACCAGTCCCACAACCGAGATGCGGAATTTGGCCGTGGTTGTAGCATTTGAACCTACTTAACGGAGGGCAATCGACATGAAAGTCGAAGTCTTGAAACATATTAAAGGTGAAGAACTTTGGAAGAAGGGAATGGTGTTTGATGACACCATATCCCCGATTCCAAGGGATGTAATGGCTGAAGTGGCCCAGGGAGCCAGGACAGTAAGGGTACTCCCTGAGCCCAAGCCTGAAGTGACGGAAACGATTCACGAAACAACTATCAATGTACCCGAGGAAGAAGAAACCCCGGAGGCCGCAACCGAGAAAACCGTTGAGGCAGAACCCGATAACGCGAGCTTTTTAACCAAAGAGAAACCTACCAAGCACCTTCCAGAGCTGGAGGGTCTAATCCATGCAAAGGGCACAATAGCCGCTGTCTCAAATTTACTTAACGTAAGTTACCAGACAATAACGAGATGGCGAAAGGGTGCCACACCAAAACCTGAAATACTTACGAAAATTAAGAAAGAATACGAGAAACTGAGGCCGAAACATGACCAGCACAGAAATGGCAGCGTTGCTTCAACAGGAATTGAAGGGGCTTTCGAGTAGCATTGAAGATGATGACTATACCAATGCGATATTAGCCGCCGAGCGTGATACCGGATGGTCATTGCCACAAACTGCTGATTTTAAGCTCACTTGGTTAATCTCACGAAGCAAAAGGCATTTATTCTTTTACCTGCTCTCGCAGTCAGCGGAAGATTTCAGGTTTAAGAATATATTCCTTAATCATCAGTTTGACCATTACTCGAAATTAGTTGACCGGATGGATAAAGATTTTAATGTGGCGATAGAGGACAACGCCCTGGAATTTGCCGGTGTTGCAGCGACAGAAATTGCTGGGACAAAGATTGATTCTGGATTTGGATATCAGGGGCAAACAAGCCGAGATTACACATATGATGAAGATAATGAAGTTATCATAACACCATAATGCAAACATGGCGATTGGCGAAAGTATAAAAAAGGCACTGGCCAAAGTCGGCAGTGCGTACACTATCATACGAGATGCCGGAAACATATCCGGTGAGTATGCTATTTATGATTATGTCCAGCAAGCTACGAAACCAATAAGTTTGGAGCATTTCAGGAAGGCGGACCTGTCTTACGATACTGATGTTGTAGTTGGGGATGTAATCGATTTTGAGGAAACCAGCGAGCGATTTCTTATCATGAATATGCTCCCTGATTTGTTCAAGAACGATACGATTGTTTACGGTGGTATCTTTTACAAATGCAACATATCCAGCGGAGAATTACTCAGACCCAGCGGTGAAGTGTGGGGGTCTGATTATCACAAGGAAACTCAGTGGGAAGGAATAAAAGATAATTGCGATGCCATGCAGGTGGCGGCGCTCTATGGGAATTCATTGGAGGACGATGAGGAGCTTGCATTGCTTCAACTCCGCAAGGATGAATTGTATATAGCTCATTCGATAGGCGTTCAGTCAATGGATAGGTTCCAACCTGTAAGCGGGGAATATTATCAAGTGTCTACAGTAGAGACTCGTAGGTTCCCGGGAGTGGATGTCGCAATTTTAGAAGAGGATCATCGATAATCACCGGAGGGTGAAGGATGAAAAAAGTTCTTTTTGTGGGTGAACACATGCTGAGTAAAGTCGGCAATGGCAATATGCTTGCCGCCGTTCTTTCTCAAGTGAATAAAGAAAAATATCAGGTAGCCTGTTTCTGTTCTCATGATGTGGATCCGATAAAAACAGTATTTGACCCAATGCCGTTCACGGTCATTAACGCCACAACTCCGAAGGATTTTTGGGGTAATGAACGATTAGTTAGCATTGTCCAAAGAGTTGATCTTGATATTCTCTGTTTTGTTGGAATTGATATTTGGCGATATCAACTGATTTGGAATCGTATAATACAACTCAGGGATCACAAGAAATTTAAGATCATATTTATTTTCCCTTACGATGTTCAACATTTAAGACTCGATTGGGCGAAGTTGGCGGCGACCTGTGATTTGCCATGCGTATACTCACAATATGGCATTAAGATGCTTAAAGAAAGAGTGCCACACCTTGCCTACTTCAAGCCACCACTTTTCAACAAACATTTATTCAAACCGCAGGATAAGGCTTTAGTGAGAAAAAAGGTTTTCTCAGGTGTAGCCGCTGACAAGATAATATTTGGGTTTGTCGGGCAAAACCAAGTTAGAAAGTCTCCTGAACGGTTACTGAAAGCATATTTTGAGGCCAAGCGTGAGAATCCTAATATTTTACTGTATCTTCATACGGATTTAGAAGGTGGGGTTTACAACCTAAAACAGATTGCGAAAGATTATGGCGCGATTTCGGGCGATTTAATTCAGAAAACCCAAGGATTCAAATATCCCGTCGAACAAATGGTGCATGTTTACAACGCTATGGATTGCCTCGTAAACTGCACGATTCAGGAAGGGTTGTCATGGACGCCTCTTGAAGCAATGGCCTGTGGGACCCCGGTAATTGCCTCAGATACCACATCTCAGACAGAGTTAGTTATAGGTGCAGCGGAGATGGTGCCGTGCAATGATCTGGCTTTTGTTCCGCTAATGACCGAAGGCGGAAAATCCGAGGTGGAATCAAGGGCGTGTAAAGTGAGAGACATTAAAGACACCATTTTAAGGGTAGCTGCTGATCCGGACTTACGTAAGCAGATGAGCGAGAAAGGGATTGAAAGAGCAAGGAATTGGTTGGAAGGGGTAGGAAACGTCAACGACCTATTTGATTCAGTCGATAAAATCAAACCAGCGGCTAAAATCAATAAGGTGTTATTCGCTCAACACTCGTCTGCGGGTGATGTGCTGATGGCGACCCAGTGCTTCAAGGGGATTAAAGAGCGACATCCGAAACTGCCTTTGGTGTATATGACGCAGAGGATTTATCAAGATATCATCGAAGGCAATCCGTACATTGACGAAATCATTGATTGGGATACGCAGTCATTAGGGCAGTATCAAGTTGTCTACAATCCTCATGACGAGCACATTCTTGAGGGTGGATTTAATAATCTGGATGTGACCCTTCACAGCATGTACCCGTACTTCTGCAAGGTGGATGCGGATGATTTGGCGATTGAGCAGGTGAAACCTAAAGTGCATCCTGCCCAATTGTTATCTCTTTCAATGGGAAAAACAGTGGAAGACTACATCATTGTCCACACAACCGGTGGGAATGCGAAATATCGATCATACCCTCACATGGATGTAGCCTTGAAAGGGATTGGCCTCCCGGTGATTCAGATCGGTGGCTTGAGCGATATCAGGTGTAAGTCCGATCTTGACCTTTGCGGGAAATTGACCTGGCGGGAGAGTGCGTGGGTAATGGCCCATGCGAAGGTCGCGGTTGTGATTGATAGTTTCTTGTCTCACCTGGCCGGTGCGGTAGGTACGGATGCCGTTGTCATTTACGGACCTGCCCCGCCGCGCGTGGTTCAACCTAAAGCTCAAGGCTGTAAAATCATTAACCTGAAACCGGATATGTTGAAGGTTTGCTCGAAGATGACCCATTGTTGGGGGGAGAATCCTCAGTGTAATTCGCCGTGTATCCACACAATATCGCCCATGATTGTAAAGAAGGTGTTGAAGGAATTGTTGAAATGAAAGATGTAAGAGATGGTCAAAGGAGAAAGAGGTGTTAGATGGAAAAAGCACAAATTGATATTGAGTGTGATGGAGAAGATTCGAATTTTACTGTGAACGGAGAAGTTATGTTCCCCCGTAATTTCCCCATTGAAGAAAACAGGGCGATGCTAATTGGGGAAATTATGTGTATGAGAAACCGTGACCTTTTAACTTTATCTCTAGAGCGGCTTATGGCCGAAAAACTGAACTACTAAAGGCTAAAAAAGAGGACTCTATGAATATAGACCGAATGATTTTACCTATTGACGACAAGGATCTCCAAAATCAGGTTAAAGTTCAATTGATTGAGGCGATTATGTCTGGTGATATTACGGAGTGTGGCGTGAAGAATATAATTGCTGATGCCTGGGATGAAAACGAAAATAGAACGGGTAAGGCATTTACAGGGGAACAAGTTTTGAGAATTTATATAGTGCAAAAGGAAAAAGAATGATAATCGGAATGAAGGGCTTAAATGAATCCCGCTATGTCAAACCCGTAATCGGTGACATCCACGACGAGCCATGGGTTGACCGGATTATCGTGATCGATGGCCGCAGTTCTGATGATACGGTTCATGAGCTTCGTCAATTCGATAAGGTCGAGGTTTATTCTCACAAGTGGGAAAAATGGTTTCACGCTCAGGAAATCATACAATCCAACATTTTGCTTCAGTATATTCCACTGGGCTCAATCTTCTTTATCTTGGACTTTGATGAACGGTGTTCTGACGACCTGAAAATGCTTCTGGCAGACATTGATGATAATGGTATGCCTGATGACATGGATTGTGTTCACGTATCCCGGAAGTCATACGAATTAATGCGATTTGATGATTCGCCGTTTGCGATTCCGGATATGGCACGCCCCGGGTTTTGGATTACGTCTCATACCATTGGCCAGTACCCGGATTACCAGTTGCGGATTATCCGGCGGAAGCTGGGAATGCACTGGATTAATTCCCCGCACCATATCATGTATGGAATGCAGGAGAATTTATTTACCAACAAAAACATTCAGGCGGATTTAATTCATTACCATGGCAAAGAGGATGCCCGAGATCGGCACAATATTGAACGACAATGGCTGAGGAACCAGGCGCGGCGTAAAGAGCTTGGGCTGGAAGCGGATATATTCGAGGGAGATCCGAGTCCTGAAATGGCGAAGTATGCAGACCCGGAGTATTGGAAATGAATTTTGCAATTATAGGGCTGGGGTATGTGGCCCCTAAACATTTAAAGGCCATAAAAGACGTGGGCGGGGAGTTGATCGCTACCTTAGATCCGTATGATTCCGTGGGTGTATTAGATTCATTCTTTCCGGGGTGTCAGTATTTCAAAGAGTTTGAGAGCTTCGATCGATTCTGTTCAACCGCAATCCATTTTATGGAGCAATCCAAAGGATGTGACCATAGTTATAATTGATAATCAAAGCACGGATGGCACACAGGATATGCTGGCAGAATATCAAGCAGAGAATGATATTATAAAGCAAATTATTTATAACCCTGAAAACAAACATGCGGGGTATGCCTCAAATCAAAGTTTAGAGATTTTATCCGAGTGCTGTGATGTGGTTGGAAGCATAGCGAACGATGTTTTCGCAGAACCTGGGTGGGATAAGAACATGAGAGCCTGTTTTGAAGAATTAAAAACTGGTTATATGATAAGTCTTGTCAGGCCAGCCAAGGAAAAACATAAGGAAATAACGCCTTCAGGGAAAGGGCACTACATTAAAACGCAAGAAATGGCTGCTTGTACTTTTTTACGATCTGAGCATTTCTTAAAGGGGTTTAAGTGGTCCATAGTGCCATGGGGAAAGGGGCGGATCGGTCCCATGCCTGAATTTCACCAAAGACTGAAGCGTGGTTTTAAAGGACAAGATTCACTGAGGGGAGCGACACTGGCAACACCTGGGTTTATAGTGAGACGTTGTGAGTATACAAACCCTGAATTTATCGAGTATTACAATAAAACTTTTAGTGAAAGAACCATGTTGACGGAACTTGCCAGAAGAAGAAAATTGGAGGCGGAAGGGAATGCCTCGTTGATATCTTTTGAATATCGGTATAGTCTTAATTGGGAAGAATTTTTAAAGAAATATTATCCGGAGAAGTAATCTTGAGTGATCTAAAAGAGCTTGCATCAAAAATAGGGGTAGAAAAGATCGGGGGATCTTCTTTGGATCAGGGTAAGTTATACCACGATATCCCTTTTATGTCCTTGCCGAGCCACAGGAAGAATACCAGGTTGAGGGTAGATAGAATCCTGATGGAGATTGACGTAAAGGGCAAGAAAGGTCTCGACTTGGGTTGTTCGGCCGGTGGGATAACCTTTCGCCTGCAAGCTGCCGGGGCAAGTATGACTGGGATTGATTACGATAAGGCCATGATAAACCTTGCGACGGCAATAGGGAACAAATTTAAAACCAGTGCCAAATTCGTTCATTCGATTATCAATAAGGAGTTGATATCCGGATTAGAACAATATGGCTTCATTGTTTGGTTCGATCAGTGGATGTGGTTGTTAAAGCAGGCGGGAGAAGATGCGTATGAATGTATCTCGATTGTGTCACAAAAGACAAATTGCCTGTTCTTCTCAACCACACAGGGCGATGCTATGGCAAAGAGCGCCAATATATCGTCAAGTCAAGATGTGTTCAATATTCTAAAAGACAATACCGATTATCAAATTGATGATCTCGGGACAGTAAAGGACGGCTGGTATCCACGAAATATTTTCAGGTGTTATAGATGAGAGGGAATACCGCAAGGATTGAACTATTAGAGGGGAACATATTGAAAACTATTGACCTTAATTCCTCTACAACCAAGCTGATAAACTCGTTCTTGAGGCCACACTACCCAGGTGATATTGAGCCGATTGTGGCACATGAAGTCAAGGCATTAGAGATATTGGCTAAATATGATATATCGCCTATTGTCAAGAAATACGGCAAGGATTTCATTGTGATGTCCTATGTGGGGGAAGAAGCGAAAAGTGTTTCGGCCGAACAGGTTAACCATATTGTAAGTACTTTAACTAAGGCCGATATCGTTCACAATGATCTGGTGTTTAACGAGGAGCTTAGAAATATTACGATTCTTAATGGCAGGGTTTACCTGATCGATTTTCAATTAGCATCCATGTCTGGCATACCGTCTGTTAAAGATATCCGGAAAGCATTCTGGCGACCAAATTATGAGAGTGACGAAAAACAATTAAGGGAAATGATATGACAGAAAGACTGTTTATTGAAACTGTAATCCCATACGAGCCATGCAAGAAAGTAGGCTTTGCGTATAACCGGGCCATGGAACACGCAAATGATTGGGTTCTGATAATGGATCATGATTTGTTTTTATGTAACCCAAACTGGTACGAGGCGTTTTTGGCGGCAGCAACAAGACTTGGCCACCAAGCAGGTTGGATAACTGCCGTCACTAACCGCTGCGCGTCCGGATCTCAAAAGTCTCTCGGGTGTCCGGAAGGAAGTGATGATTTAATCGACCATATTAGATGGGCGGAGAAGGTTTGGAAAGAGCATGGGACAGCTACCGTAGAAGGTGGTGGTTGTGACAATGGTCATATGATCCTGACACACAAGGGGGCATGGGAAGATGCAGGCGGGTTTAACCAAGCAAAGGGAATGCACTGTGACGGTGATTATTTCAAAAGAATCATCAAGGCTGGGTACAAGGCGTATTACATGCCTGGAAACTATGTTTACCACCTTCAAGACCGGAAATATCAGGTTTGGAAATGGCACAAATGGAAGGACTATGGCCATGAATGGAGGGTGTTATGAGTGTTGTCTATGTGTGTAAAATGTGCGGCCGTTCGATGCGGGCTGAAGAAAAACCAGCGTGTTGTTATTTTGATCACATGGACGCAATTGAAAACATCAGTGACGAGGATGCGGTCAAGATGGGGCTTAATATCCCAGAGGGCGAAATCTTTGAGTTCCCTGGGGATGTGAGGTGGGACCCGGTGACGGGAGAACCTGCCATGGTTACGCTCAAGAAGATTGAAACTGGATCAGGGTGGCCGAAACTTGTAGTGGAAGGTCGAACGCTTAGGCAGTTCCAGGACGCGATTATGGTGGAGGTGCGGGCGTGATTAGCATCGCTATAAATCTCGACACGCGCCCCGGATTCATGGAGCAGTCCACAAAACAGGGGACCATGCTCAACGGGACCCGTTCACTTGACTTCTTTACCGAGGGTATAATCAACAAGGTCAAATTCTTCGAAGGCCATGAGATCGAAACGACTGTGTTTATTGATGTCCATGATCCGCTCCCAAAGGAAACGCAGGATTGGCTACTAAACCAACAGGCAAATGGGATTATAGACAATCTGGTGTTCAACCGGCATACGGAGAAGTATTTGGGAGCGTTTGAACCGAAATGGAATGATATTAACTTTTTGAATGCCATAGTATTGACAAGGGGTGACTACCTCGTTCATTTTGATGGAGATATGAATGCCTTCATTAATGACAAAAATGTAATTAAGGAATGGCTTCAGTGGCTTGATGAGGAGCGGTTTGATTATATCAGTTATCCAAGTCAATATTCCCCGATGCCTGCAACGGATGGACGGTATAAATCGTATTGGTGGGCCTCGACAAGATTTTTTCTCTGCAAGCGAAAGATTATCGACTATACGGAAATTGTCAAATGCCTGCGGAGTTCAGAATATCTTTACGGAAAATACGGGACCGAAGGCGAACCAAAAAACCCATGGCTTGAACATATCTTAGGGCTTATGACCAGTGGGCAGAACCGGGTGTTTTATCCACCGATACAATCTCAGCGATATTTAATCTTCGCATGGTCCAGTTACCTCTCAGGGGTATTGAAACAACTCAACGAATGGCCTTATAAGAAGGTCATCGAATATATCAATCATATCAGCTACCCATGTGATTGCGCGGCAAAGGAGTTGAAATGAAAATTATCCTAACAGGGAATTCTTTTCCATTTGGCGAGGGTCACGCATACGGGGGTGAACGTATTTTAGGCTATCTTACTCAAGAGTTGATTAAGCTCGGCCACGAAGTCTATCTTTTTGCCCGGGAAGGCACAAACGTTTCTGAAGCCACGGATTATATCCCAATAGGTCCGCTTTGTGATGATAGAGATGTCCATTACGAAGCGGTAAAAGAATACGTTGCCAAGACTGGCATAGAACCTGACATTTATTTCTGCGGATATTTCGGAAAGGGAGACCAGGGAGCATTAGAGCGATGGCCCTACGTGGAACTTATTTGGTGCAGATGGTCTCACGCAAAATTTGAATTTCCGAAGGTCAAGCCGTTCAATGTTGTGTCATATTCCAATTTATTACAACAGGATATGATTGACAGTGGTGTTCCCACCACCATGATTCATTACGGTCTCCCGAAGGATTTATACAAATTCCAACCTGACAAGGAAGATTACGCTGTCTGGATTGCAAAGGCTGAAGGTGGTAAGGCTCCCAGGCTTGGGGCTGAATTGGCAAGAGCGGCAGGCCTGAAATTGGTATTTATGTGTCCTCCTTACAATACTGGGGTAATGTGGGATCAGGTGCTTCCCTATGTGGACAACAAGAATATCTTTTGGGTCCGTGGTGTAGATGATCAAATGAAATATGAGATCATGAGCAAGGCAAAGGTTTTTTTATACACGAACTCAAACGAATGGCGCGAACACGCAGGGATTGTTTTACTTGAAAGCCTTGCCATGGGAACCCCTGTAGTGGGGATGAACCGCATCAATCAAGATTGCGCTATTGTAACCGACAAAATCATCGAGCACGGCAAGCACGGATTTATCCTGAATTATTACGATTCGAATAACTTGTCTGAAATTCTCAGCGTGGGTGTCCCGCTTATTAATCGAATTCACGAGATCGATCCGATTGACTGCCGGGAGCAGTTTGAAAAGCGATTTACCGCTGATTTAATGGCCAGGCGGTACGAATGGTTATTTGAGAGAGTGGCCTCGGGCGAACGATTTGGGACGGTGGAGGTGCCGTTTTGATTTATGATGCTCAAATAGAAACCCAGCCAATGGGCCTGACCCACAAATTGCCATTGAATTTTATCGAAAAGAATTGGAGGACGGATCATGAAAATAGCATTTGCAACAACGGTAACAAGAAATTATTTACCATACTTGAGGGCATTGCTGAACAGCATAAAAATTAATAGCCCTTCGGTCGCAGGCACCCCGTTCATCTGTTTTACCGGAACTAACGATACGGCAGAAATCAAAAAAAAGGAATCTGCCCTGAGTTGGAAAGAAAAGCAACAGCTTAAAGAGCTGTATCCCTCGGTTGAATTTAAGACCGTAGACGTGTCCAAGTATGTAGCTACTTCAAAGTTAACCCCTATTTTCTGGCGAATGGAAGTCTTTAATCTGCGCGGATACGACAAGGTGATATTCATCGATGCGGACATGATCTGCTTAAAGGATATCTCCGGACTTTTGAACATCGAGTGTGATATTGGAACCACAGAGCAAACCAAGGGTTGGAAGGATTGGAATTGGGGATTATTCATTGTTGGCAGGAAGTACCTGAATTCCAAGACTTATAAATGGTTGCTTGATGCGAAACATGATCAGACAAAGCCAGCGGAACCCATGCACCTTTTTACGAAGCTGTTCGGGAAGGAGCTTTACGAGATCCCGCAGAAATACAACAGGATCGTTCCGCAGTTGAGTGTTGCTAAAATGTTTGATAATGAAATGATACATTACATTTACAAGCCTCTCACGAAACTTGAAGGCCATATTAAACCGGAGTATCTGGAGTTATGGAAAAAGTACAGCGTCTAATGGTGCATAAATGAAGCCTGATATCACACTGATATTCTCATCCAGCCCATTTCTTCTTGACCAGTCGGTATTTCCGCCCTTGGGAATTCTATATCTATCAGCGTTTTTGAAACAATTTGACTTAAAAACCCAGTGTCTTGATATGGGACTTGGCCATACACCGGACATGGTGGAATCGGATGTTGTTGGGATTTCGTTTACCTCACCTCAACGGTTAGAGGCGTTTGGGTTGGCAAACAAGTTCAACCACATGGGTAAACAGGTCATTGCCGGGGGTCCTCACGCTACACATAAACCTCAAGAGTGTCTTGGACGTGGCTTTACCCATGTGGTTCGGGGGCAGGGTGAGACAGGGCTGATGTTGTTTTTGTCTCAGATATTGAAAATGAATTTCAACGTACCGCTACAAATAGATATTGACGACATTCCTTTTCCTGACCGGGACGCATTACCAATACGCGATTATCATTATGAAATTGAGGGTATTCCGGCTACGCCTATTATGACCACCCGGGGATGTCCATTCCATTGTGCTTTCTGTGCCAAGATAAATGATGACTTTCAGATTCAGTCTACTGAGCGAACCATTGCAGAGATTGAGCACGTTCACGACAAATACGGATACAAAGCCTTTATGATATTTGACGATGTGTTTATTGCCAGCAAAAAGCGGCTTGGTAGAATAGTTGATCAAATTGGCGGGAAATATCTTTTCAGGTGTTTTGCCAGGAGCAACCTGCTTGACGATAAAGTATGTGAATTACTCAGTAAGCTCGGGGTTGTGGAAGTTGGTATAGGCATTGAAAGTGGATCTAATGATGTGCTTGAAAGAAACATGAAGGGGACTACCCGCAAAATGAATACCCGGGCCGTTGAGAGACTTCACAATCATGGCATTCGTGCGAAAGCGTTTTTAATTGTCGGGCTCCCCGGGGAAACAAATGAAACAGTGGTTGAAACTGCCGATTGGATTGAAGAAGTACGTCCGGATGATATCGACATTTCGATTTTTCAACCAATGCCTGGTTCAAGGATCTTCGCTGATCCTGCCAAGTGGGGAATTAAATTCAACTATAATGGCCAGCCAGGTTGGTATAAGGGTACGCCAGGTCAATACGAAGCAAATATCGAGACAGAGGAACTTAATGCTGAGGAAATTGTTGCGTGGCGAGACATGCTTGAACTTGAATATAAACCGAGAGAACTTTTGAGATGATGATCTGGGTTTGTCCAAAATGTCATTATAAAAATGAAATCGAAGATGACAAACTTGATGATTATTGGTGTGAGAATTGCGGGCGGACAATGGAAAAGGTAACAAGAGTTGAATGGGAAATTAAACCAACCACCTTTATGCCGCCCGATCCGAGGCATATATGTTGACACTATTTGTTGTTCAAAGTAGGGCAGATAAATTGGATTCAGCATTGGTGGTAAAATCATTTGAGGGATTAGCTGATGAAATTCATTTCGTGCCAAACATTCAGAGCATTAACGATAAAGCTAAGAAGAACGAATGGTATGCTGTGATCTACGATGATGAATATATTGATGAGCCGCTTAAAGAAGGGCTGAAGGTATTTATTGAGCAAAGTGAGGTGGATGTGTTGGTATTGGGAAAACAGTCAAAGGATAAATTCTTTAAAGCGCCCAGGTTATTTCGACGCGCTGTTCAATTGGAGGAAGATTCGCTTATTCCTGTCAGGGCCGATTTAATGTTTGAAACCGTATTGAACGGGTGGGTTTATGATAACAATAATTAGGAGGGAAAGATGGTAAGCCGAAGAGGTTTCTTGAAAGTAGCTGGCGGCACAGCAGCCTTGGCAGTTGTTAATCCTTTTAAGGCATTCGCTGGGTTTATTCCTGATGATATCAAAGAGGGTGAAAATGTATTTTCGTTGGGTTTAGGCAATGTTTGTATTGGCAGTGCCATTGCAAATCTTCATGAAAAAGATATTTGTTTAAAGAAAACTGGATTGGCAACGATAAAAATTCGGACCTTTACTGATTTCAATAAACCAATGAATGGTTTCCCAACAGCTAACGATTTTCAAGTTTCTATGTCTTCTGAAATAGTAGCCGAGTGTTTCTTTAAAAAGGAGCCGAATATATTTGGGAGTGTCGGGCGTGTAGAAGTTGTTGTTATGTATCCAGATGGCCACAATTTTATGGCGATAATCTTCCCAAAAGCCCGAATGACAAGAAAGAAGGATATGTTTGTCTTTACATCTATTCCCGTGAAACACGAAACATGGAAAGATATGCCCCTTGGACGATTTTATTGGGATCGAAAATGATAACAATCAAATTTAAAGAAGCGGATTTCCAGCGATACATGAGGGCGCTTACGAAACTTCAGCAGAGTGTAAAGCTGTTTGGCCAGGATGAAATGCAACGGCGGTGCGCGGTGGATTATTTTCAGCTACTTGTGAATAATATTAAAAAAAGGTACTTTCCACGACCTGCATACTCAATACGATATAGAAGCTGGAAGTATGAATATGGCTGGCAAGGCTATCCGTCTCCGTGGCGATTAAGGGGGGACCTGGTAGGCAGTCTGTCTGCGTTTAGGGCGCCTGATGGAAAGAGCTGGATTGGTGGGGTCCCGATAGGGGCAATGGACTCAGGAGGTAAGTCATGGTTTGGAAAGGGTTCAAAAGGGCCGAGCGGTGGTTCAAAATCAATAGCTATGTACGGATCTATTGAAGAGAAAAGAAGGCCGGTGTTTGGACCGACCGCAAGCGAGTATGCTGGGGCAGGCTGGTCGAAGCGTGGGCAGGAAGCGTTAAATAATCTAAGAAAGGCGTGGGCATAAAATGAAATTTATAATTAGAATACATTCATGGGTAACTTGGTTGATCCAGCATCTTCCTAAATATCGGTGTGCAAACGGTAATCACACTTGGCTATGGAGTGGTGCTTCAAAAGCAACAAGGCCAGACCCTCTTTCGTTTTGTAGATGTGGAAAACATCAGTGGTGGGAAGTTGAAAAGAAACACCAAGAGTTAAATAATGCAAGTTCTTAATATAGAACCCAAAGACATCCATGTTACTATTGATCTAAGTATTAGGGAAATCAAAATGCTATTGAAAGCATTAGATAGAGTTAAGATCGATTATGACGGAAAGAAAGAGCCGGACATGATAGAGGCCGCCGGGTTTTTGAAACTGTTTTTTAAGTTTCTATCTGAGGTCGAGGAAGAGATTGGACCACCTAAGCGTAATGCAGCGTAAAGAAGCCTTGGACGATGTGATTTATCGGGCGATTATCCATTTTGAATCGGAGACGGGTGTTTCGGTTTTAGGTGTTAATGTGAGCAGGGTAGACAAAACAGCCTGCACCAGCGTATCAACAGAGGTTAAAGATAGATGGCTTTAGATAATACTGCGAAGGAAAGTAACATACGAGATTCGATAAAAAAGTTCTTTATCGATTCACTCTATACTGCCGAAGGCGTTCAAGTCACATTCGACCGATATCTCAGTACTCCGGATGTCCGTTCAAAATCAGTGGATCGATGGGTGTCCATTAACTTCGGCGGGATGGAACTCAGTGAGTTGTCGTCTCATATGCTCAACATCTATTGCTGTACCCGGGCAGACGGTGAAGGGTTTAAGTTGGCCCAGCTTCGGGACAAAGTTTATAAATATTTAACTGACAATACTCAGACTGATGGTATGGCCCGGATTACTTTTTACCGTAGCCGAGCCGATGGTAATTGGACGGGGATAGGGTATTTTATTGTCCAGGACGTTATTGAAAGCCAGCAATTTGAGGCAGATGATGGCACAAAATACAAAATCTTAACAGCGAGACTCAGGTTTTCATCAAAGGTTTAATATGGATAAGAAGATTTTCGTTACTTGCGAGAAATGTGGAAAGCGTTTAATCGAGCGGTTGCCGAACGGATTATGGCGATTCTGTTTTGGGCGCAATCCTGAAGATCCCGGGAAGCCTCCGGTTGACATTCTTATTCATGGGAACCTTCAAATAAAATGTCTGCGGCGTACTTGCGGGCATGTCAACACTTTAAACTATCTTCCTTTCAAGGAAAATAGAGACGCTGCTTAAAGCCCTTCAATCAGTTCTACTCTGAATCTTACCTCAATCGGTCTATCCGAAAACTCCGACTTATAAATGTAATGTTGTGAATATTGGTTCACAGAAAGGAGTTTTACTATGGCAAGATCAGGTCCCGTAGCGACAGATACGACAACTATTGCGCTTGGATTGGCGCAAATACGAGTTGGTAGTTCGTCTGACAATATTACCAAACCTGGAGCTGAACTGTCTTCCAGTGATTCGATTGGAGCCTTGGCGAATACTAAGTTCACCGGGAATACCGATTGGTACAAACTGGAATCAGGCTTTCCTCTAATTGAGGATTATACCACGCCTATCAGGGAAGGAGCTATGCTGGAGTGTGCGTTTAAGGAGATCACTCCGGAGCACATGGCTCTGGCTCATGGTGATGACATCAGTGGAGGTGGATATGATGTCCATTCTGGTGAGGTTACGTTAGGTAGCCGATCTGCTCCCGATTACGTGCGGATGGAAGCGGTATACACTTATCCTGACCAGTCAAGCACTATGATCATTATCTTCCCGAGGGCGCAGGTGTCAGCGAACGTGGAGATGGATTTGCAGTCTGAGACTGCTGCTGCTGTTCCGATTACATTTGAGTCCAAGAATGCGTCAAGTGACGTTACGGACGGCGATGCAATTTGGGATGACAAAGCCCTTGGTCATATCCTTTGGGCATAAACCTTTAAAATAATTGTGGTGGGCGTTGTGCTCATCACAAAATAAGGAGAATTATCATGTCGGAGAATGAACAGAAAAAGATTAATCCGCAAATCACGGAGATCGAGATCGGTATCCGTGAAATGCGGAAGATTAAAATTTATCCCTTGTCCATGTCGGATCAGTTAAAGCTGACTGGTTTAATATCCACGGCAGTTGCGGCGCAGGTTGCCAAAGAAGAAGGTGGGGACATAGCTATAGTGGCGTTTATTGTGGAATTAGTGAAGGAAAACCTTGGACGTATCCTAACTATGGTAACGGGAGAGGATGACAAATTATTGGAAGAGGTTTCCAATCTTCAGGCGGCTGCAATATCCGAAGTGGTTTATGAGATGAATTACGGCATTGTAGTAAAAAACTTCAAGAGCCTCTTCGAGAAAGTGATGACGCTGTTTCCATCGGAGAGGCCGTTACCGCAGTTTGCGAGCGATACGGATACCGAATTGACGACTTCTACAGAAAATCCTTCAGAGACGGAGGAGTTACCTTTGGACAGTTGATTGTGCTGTTCGAGCATTCGGAAAAGAGGTTCGGGGATAGGCTGAAGTTTGAGGCACAGATTCATGGAGTTAATATTGAAGAGAAAACTGCCCCGGCAGGACAAGCTAAAAAGCCAAAGGGTGGATTTATGTTCGGAGATCCGGAAGCGTACAAGGATATGCCAAAGGCTGAAAAAGAGCGAATAACGCAGCAAATGATGAACCGGCACAGGATTTGGGCTCAGGAGAGTAAACCCATGGGCGGGAAAACGAGGGTAAGATAAATGGCTGATAAAACATTGACACTTGGAACGTTGTTTTCGGCAGATGCTAAAGATTTGTTGGCGGTTTTGAAAAGGGTCAAGACCCAAATAAATATGATTGCGACTGCGGCAAAACAGTTGCAAACCTCTATGGGTGCGATGAATAATGCGGTCAAAACTGGCGCATCAGGAATGTCCGGTTATGCTTTAGCAACTAAGTCTACAGTGGCATCCATAAAGGGTGCTGTTGGGGAATCCTCAAAGTTTAAGCAAGCCCTTAGTCAATTGAATTCAGTGGCAGCTAAAACAAAAACTGGATTCGATGCGGCTCACTCCACATTAATGAAGGTTGAAAAAGCCATTCATGCTACTGGCCAAAGAATGACAGCAGCAGGAAAAAATGGCCAAGGTTTTGTTAATACTGCAAATCGTATGGCATTGGTTAACCAAACGCTTACCGGAAAACTCAAAGCAACTTCTGCAGGATTTCAGCAGGTTGGCACACAAACAGTAAAAGCCTCCACCGCAACTAAAAAAGCCACAGAGCAATACGCTGGCTTTACTAAACAAATATCTCGGGTTCATGGTGGCCTTGAGCGCGTCAAAGCGGCGTTCAAGGTTACAGCGTCCTACGGTATTGCAGCCACAGCGATTTATGCGGTTGTAACCGCTTTTAAAACGGGCGTCCAAGCTATGATTGATTATGATCAGGGGTTGAAGAATCTCCAAGCCATTACTGGGGCAACGGATGCTGAAGTGATGGCCATGGGAGAGACCATTAAGACCGTTGCGAGAGATACTAAATTTTCAACATCTGAAGTAGCAGAAGGAATGACGTTATTGGGCCAGGCCGGTTTTGACGCTGGTGAGTCTATGGCCGCCATGCACGATACCGCAATGTTGGCCACCGGAACCTTGTCTGACATGAAACTCACAACCGACCTTGTAACTACTACAGTTAGGGCGTTTGGATTGCAAGCCACTGATTCTGGGCGCGTTGTAGATGTTATGGCGAATGCTATCAATAAATCAAAACTCACCATTGATAAACTAAGAATTGCATTTAATTATATTGGTGCCACTGCCGCGCAAGCTGGACTAAGTATTGAGCAGGTTGCCGCAACCGCCATGAATTTTGCTAATAGTGGTCTTAGAGCCTCCACAATTGGAACAGGGTTCAGGCAAGTCCTAAGTAAACTTTTAAAGCCAAGTGAGAGATTGAGTAATGCGTTAGCAGCGGTGGGGTTAAACCTGGATGATGTGAACCCTAAGATGGTTGGGTGGCAGGGGTCGCTTAATGCTCTTACAAATATCCTTTATGATTCAGAGACCAAAACAGTGGATATGGCCAAGGCGTTTAGTCTATTTGGTTTACGTGGTGCTCAGGCAGCGGCAGTCATTGTCTCATCCTTTGTTTCCGGGAAGTATCAAGATGCGTTGAATAAGGTTTATGAACTTGGAACTGCTGAGGAAATGGCAGCAAAACAAGCTGAAGGGCTTGGTATTAAAATCAAGAACTTGGTTGATAGGGCTAAGAATGTCGCTGTTGCTTTTGGTGAGGCTGGGGCCGCTAATGCATTAAAACTCTTTATTGATGGTTTAGGGGGGGTTGTGGTTGGAATTGAAACCTTTGCGGGGGCAATTGCAGGGCTGGCCATAATTCAGTTGGCAGCTTTAACTGGGGCATTGAAAGTAGCACAGATAGCGGCAGCTTTTCTTTATTCAACACTTATGAAGTTTACTGCAATCCAAGCTGTTGTTATGACTTTCAGGGGATTGGCCACGACTCTTTCTGGAAAGACCGGTCTCGTGGGGGGCTTGGCTACTGCGGGGCTTTATCTAAAGGGTTTTCTTGCTGCATTAGGTCCACTTAAAATTATATTATTAGCAATTACAGGGGCATTTTTGGCTTATCGAAATGCTATGCAGGCATCCGTGAAGGAAGTTGAACTGAATGCTGTCAAGTATATGCAACTTGTTAATTCACTTAAAGCATTTGGCGGAGCGTTAGAGACAACAGGCCAGAGGGCTATAAGATTTAAAGATGATACCTTTCAAGGCAATGCTACGAACCAAGCATATTTAGTCACGTTGCAGAGATTGATTAAAGCACACCCTGAGTTGGCAGATAAAATTCAGCTTACTATTGATGCTTACAAAGAAAACAATAGAGTACTAAAAGAATTTGCCAGTGAAGCTCATCTATCAAAGGTGGAAGCGTTAGTTCAATTACATAGAGAATATGGTGAGGCTGCTGAAGATGCAAAACTTTGGGCTGGGGTGTGGGAAGAAGTTAAACTCCAACTTTCCGCTGTATGGGATGGAATCAAATGGGTAGGTAATGAGATTGACAGATTAAATGACAAGGTAGGGGACCTTAAGTCCTCTTTTGCCGGTTGGTTGGCAGATGTTGCTGAAGCACATATTCCGGTAGTGGGCAAGATGTTAAGTAAGATGTTCCGAATTTTAGAGGAAGGCTGGAGAAAAAGTTCAAAAGCTGTGGCTAAATATTTTAAATCGTTTGGTGAAGGAACTACTGAAGTTGAAAAGTTTAGCAAAAAACAAAAGGAGGTTATAGACAGCATTGCAAATGGTTACTTAACTCTTAAAGAAAAAACTAAGCTGTCATATTTTGAAATTTTACATGAATTACAGGCTATGACAGTTGAAGGTAAAAAGTTAAGCCATGAACTTGTATTTGCAATTTTGGAAGCTATCACAAAAGGTCAGGAAGCGATAAGTACATGGGTTAAAACACATGGGGAAGCTGTGCAATCAATGACAGAGACTTGGTTGACGTATTATAGAAAACAGGACCTCATGGGTCAGTTTGATCTCCAGAAGAAGAAAGCCTCCTTGGAAAGCTCGGCTAAAAAATTAAAGGAGTTCTTACAGGGTAAACTTGGAGACGAAGAAGATGCTCAAAAAAAGATAAATACTGTAATGACGAAATGGTGGAATATGCAGTTACGTGAGTATATTGCCATGCTCGACAAAAAGGATGCTAAATCCCAAAGTAGTGAACAAAAACTTATGGATATGATAGATAACGGTCTTGCGAAACAACAGAGCGTTTACGTAAAAATTGAACATGATCGCCAAAAGATGTTGAAAGTGTATGCCTGGACGGAAGCCCAAAAGGACAAAATAAACCAATTTTATAATAACAAGAGGGATGCCGCAAATGCAAAAGAAGAAAAAAAGGCAGAGGAACGCCATGCTAAATATCTAAAAGAAACTGGAAGGGCTGCGGAAATAAATTTAGCAGATCTTGATCGTGAATTTAAAGAACGTGAAGATTTGGAAGAAGACTTAACTGACAAAATCAAGCAAATGACCCTCTCAACCAAGGATTACAAATTAGGGGCTCTTGACGAAGAAATCGATAAAATTAAAGAGAATTACACCATTACTCAAGAATTATTAGAATTGCTTAATGAATATCGTACAGCCTCTATTAAAAAGATCCAGGAAGGTGCTACTAAGTGGGTAGAGATTACCAAAAAAACCCGCAGGTTGATCCAGACTGAATTCGGTGATCTATTCGGTAGTATTCTTCAAGGCGAAGTTAAATCCTTTGGTGACTTCCTGCTTGATTATTGGAAGGCAATGGCCAATTCTCTCGGAGACATTCTTGCCGAGGCCCTTGTAAATAGTGTGTTTGGGAAACAAAAGGATAAGGGTATTTCGTTCGGAGACATATTTGAAGGGATAATGGGAATGTTTGGCGGTGGTGGCGGAGGTGTAGGTGTAGAAAGTGGTGGCTTTGACCCAGGAGGGTATTACGGTCAATGGCACAAAGGCGGTATTGTAGGCGTGAGCCCTGCCCCTGTACGAGCCGTAGACCCCATGGCCTTTATAAACGCTAAACGATATCATAGCGGTCTTGCTTCGGACGAGATCCCGGCAATTCTTCAAAAAGGTGAACAGGTTATTCCAAAAGGCCAAGCCCAACAGTCCCAGCCGGCCCAACAGTCCCAGGCACCACAACAAACATACAATATTAATATTCAAGCCGTTGATGCAAAGTCTTTCACGGAATTGGCAAGACGTAACCCCCAGGCAATTATTGGGCCATTCAAGGATGCGTGGAAGGCCGGTAGTGACGTAAGAGATTTAATCCGCTCCACAATTTAATGAGGTAATAATCATGGCGGCGTTCCCCACATTATCACGATTCTCATACATTATCCCGCTTGAAATGAATTTGGTAAGCGGCAAAACTTTGATATCGAGTTTCGATGAATACGGAGAAGAGAAGAGGCGGAAAAAACAGACCTTTGTGAAACGCGATCTTGCTTTGGTTTTCGAGAACTTATTGAAAGATGATATCCGATTATTGTGGAGATTCCATGTTGCCAGGCATGGGAGCTATGAAGCCTTCAACATTTTCCTTGATACCAATTTTGGGGCGTGGATCTCAACTGATTCATACATTGACGAGTATGTTGGTGTAGGGAATGACTCAACGGTGCTTTTTAATCTGCCAGCTAAGTCCAGTTCCGATTACAAAGTCTATGTGCAGAACCCTGGTGAATCCAGCGCGGTCGAGAAGACAGGCGGGGGAGTTGACTATACGTTTTCTGCTCTTGGCGGTACAGATGGTGCGGACGAGATTACGTTTACAACTGCTCCTGAAGCTGGAGCAATAGTAACGTATGATTTCACGGGAACTCTAAAGATTCGATCGAGATTTAAAGAGGATGAAATGACATATCAACAATTTTACGATCGATTATTTAATGCAGGTCTTGAAACAAAGGGTTTATTGAATTCATGAGAACATTAACTCCTGATATTATTGCAGAGCTGGAAGCATCCGAGCTCACTCCTTTTTATGGTCTCAAGATTGAATTGGAAGGACTCGAACAACGGTATACCGATTGTGACATCCCTCTTATAATATCTGGAGAACTTTATTACCCGAGAAAGTTTAGTTTTGAGGCCATTAGATATTCGATGAATAACGTTGTTGATCAATTGAAGCTCAAGGTTGATGACATTGATGAGGTTTTAAAACAACCTTTTGCAGATGCCGTAGTGCAAGGAACAACAGTAGAATTAAAACAGGCACTGTTAGACTCCAACCGGAATGTGTTGAGTGGTGAATTTACTATGTTTGAAGGAGAGATAGACGCATGGGATTTAGATGAGACTGATGTTAATATGACGATTGCCAGCCAGTTTGTCCAATGGTCGCAGCAAACGTTATCGAGACACAGTGCATCCTGTAGATGGAAAGAATTCGCAGGAACGGAGTGCGGATATTCCGGAGATGATAAATGGTGCGACAGGAGCTATACAAGGTGTCAGGCGTTGAACAATACAGCTAATTTCGGTGGATTCAGATTTTTGCCTGCCTTGATGGACAAAGAGGTGTGGTGGGGGAGTACTCAATCATGAAAAGATATTTATCACTATTAATAATTATTGTTTCGCTTGGGTTGGTATTTAATGCACCTGTCTCGTTTGGTAAAATAACGTACCAAAGAACTGCTATTTCTGGAGGAGGATCGGGCGCTTTAGATGAGATTGATGGAAGCGGCCTTAATGATGGAGTGCTTGCTTTTGTTCACGTGAGCGGCAAAAAATATAGCTACATCCTGGATGCTGATAGCGGATTAAGTGAAGCTCTCCCGGGTATAGTGGCGCCTGATACCAATGCCGGAACAAAGAGGTGGATCTTACAGAAAGACAGTACTGAGGGCGGTGGAACCAACTTCGATTCTTCAGGTTCGACGGGTCTTGTAAAGGTTACAGGGGGGTCGTGGTCTACCACCACAAACAACTCAAGTACTTGGGATTCCACAGCCACAACGGTTACGGCAGGATCAGCTAATTGGGATACTGCATATTCTGATCGTTTGAAGTGGGATGGAGGGGCTACTGATTTAGTAGCGGCAACCGGAAGGTCTTCTTTGGGGATTGATGGTCATGCTTCAAATATAACCTCGGGGGCGTATTATACTGGGGTTTTTGATGAGTTTGATTATTCGGCGGCAGAGAATGTGCAGGATGTGTTAGACGATTTGGATGCAGCTATATCCTCTGCGAATACCCATTCTGATGCTCTATACAATACCTACGTGGGGACTGACGCTCTTGCAGCCAAAACAACCGGGGAACAAAATGTGGCAGTGGGTTATTATGCGCTTGATGCGAATACCTCTGCAATTGGCAATGTGGCGGTTGGATACAATGTCATGGGGAGCAATACGGTCGGATTTGGTAATTCTGTACTTGGTGCTTCAGCTCTCTTATATAATATTGATGGAGACTTGCACGCAGTTCTTGGATGGCAGGCTGCTCAGGGCAATACCACTGCTGACAAGAATACCGCTATCGGAGCAAGTGCTTTCTTCAGAAATAAAACAGGATCAGGCAATGTGGGGCTTGGATATAAAGCAGGCTATGGTGTATACAACAATAGCAATGAACACAATGTCTTCATCGGATACCAAGCAGGCGATAGTGTAACAACCGGATCTGATAACATCGTTATAGGTTACGATCAAGACCTTTCCTCTCCCTCAGCGAGTAATTATCTCAATATCGGTGGAGTGTTGACCGGGAATTTGTCAACAGGTGCTTTGGATGTTACAGGTGCATTTAAGGCTCTAACACTTGAGAGCACCCAGGCTACAGGAACAGCGCCTTTCACGGTAGCTTCGACCACAGAAGTGGCCAATCTGAAAGCGGCTACCGCGACTTTGGCTGATGCTGTAGATATCACGGAATCTGCCGGGGGTATTGTCTGGACTGATGCAGATAGTTTGGAGGTTCTTGCAGGAACAGCTACAGCGGCCCAGTTCT
>Ga0222665_1000126_pt1 | contig 50693 bp, 56 predicted proteins | sample AntAcemetagen653_FD_179853 | JGI IMG/M metagenome (GOLD analysis project Ga0222665, IMG submission 179853) | Saline water microbial communities from Ace Lake, Antarctica - #653 | ecosystem: Environmental > Aquatic > Non-marine Saline and Alkaline > Saline | place: Antarctica: Ace Lake...
ATTATATACTTTATAATAAGCTTTGATTATCAATTCTGTGATATCAGAATATAAATAATTTGAGATATTTGAAGTTTCTTTCATTACTCAAAGAGTTTCTTTAATCATAATAAATAGTACACTGATCTATTACGATTATTATGATAAAATATGGTTAAAAACAATCTTAATAAAATCATAACTATCATAAGACATCAGTGTACTATTAAAAAAAAATTAATGCGCTGATCCAATTACCTTAAACTGATCTCCTGTATCTTTAATAATTCTTCTATACCATTCTTCGCCATAGCCAGGTTGTTGAAGTTTTGGGTTTTGATGGCCTGGATTTGGTTCTTTCACGTTTCCATCCATATATTTCATAAACAAGTATTGATAAAACTTTTTCCAATCATTAACAACACGATTTCCCTGATTTACTGAATAATTTGTTAAGTATTCAACAGCTAATTCTTTATTGTTTTTGTAAAGTGTTTTTGCTCCGGCATCAACAGCGGCCGTGAAATCAATAAATTCGTTTTCAAATGCAGACTGAAGTTTTTCAACATCAGGATGAATCAAATTATAACGAGTATAAACAAAATTGCAAACTTGATTGAAAATCCAAAAACCGGAATTATCCGACCATTCCATCATTGCACCATTACCACGTTCAAAAACCTCAGGAATTTCCGTGATACTTGAGTACATAGGTACATAAACCGAGCTGGCTGCATCATCAACGCTAAACCAAAAAATTCCACCAATTTCATTTGGTAACCACGAACGCGATTGTGTAACAAACGAAAAGCCTGTTTGTTGAGTTGCTGTAGCTCTTTCATTACAATACGCCACATCATCAACCTTCCATGTCAATGGACGCCAACGATAAGGAACACCAAAAGGGCCGGCACCAATATCCAAACTCATGTCTAATTCAGTTCCTTCGAGATGATCTCGCATAAACATCATCATATCGTGAACGGAAACTTTTTTATTTGGCTTAATCCAAAGAGGCATTCTGTTACTTGCAAAATTTTCAGGGGTTAAAGGCTCTCCTTCAATATGTTCTTTCGGGTGAATAATGTTTCCTTTTACATATTCCCAATATTGATCCATTCCGCCAATTACCTGATTGAACATTGTCCAAACACGGATTTCGCAAAAACGAGCACCACCAAAACCAACCGGGGCATAAACATCGGAAAAACTAAAATCATTATCAGGACCCCTATAAAAACCTTCTTTTTTCGCAAATGAAATAACATCTTTTGAGTTGAAAACATCTGCATTCGGGTCATCCCACTTATTAACTTCTTGATAATTAAAGGTAGTAATTCTTGCCTGATTAGCATGTCCGCACACATAACCATCAGGGATTTTTAAAGCAACCCAAACACCTCCTTTTTCAGACATTACAGCATTTCTTAAAATCAAATTACCAAAATGCATTGCATCATGTTTTCCAATGTTTTCTTCAAGAGCTTTCTTAAATTCATTATCTGTTTTGAAGGATTGCCCTTTAAGAAGAGCTAATTTTTTCAATGTTGCTTTTGGAATATCTGCTTTGGCAAGATTTTTAAAAGATGTTCTTGTCAAAGTTATATTTCCACCTTTGCCAATCAACTCCATTATCCAAACTTCATTAGGGTCAGAAATTGAAAAAGATTCACCTGTACTTGCATATCCGTAGTCATCCATTAATTCCGAAATAATTCGAATTGCTTCGCGGGCAGTTTTAGCACGTTGTAAGGCAATATAAATCAGACCACCATAATCAACTATTGCGCCAGGTTGGCTACTTAATTCCGAACGGCCCGTATAAGTTGTTTCTCCAATTGCAACCTGAAACTCGTTCATATTTCCAATTACATTGTATGTTTCGCTAGCTTGTTTGATTTTTCCAAGGTATTTTCCGGTATCCCATTCATAAACTTTCATCATTATTCCTTCGGGATAAATAGCTGCCGGCCAATGATACAGTTCGCCATATAAAACATGTGAATCGGCAGCGTAACTGATCATTGTAGATCCATCGGTTGATGCACCTTTAGTAATTAGGTAGTTAGTACAGGCATTTGAGTTCATACCGAAACCAGCTAAGATTACGATACTTAATGCCAAAATAAGTTTTCTCATAATTCAAATTTAATAATTAATAATAATATTTACATTGTAATATTTCAATAAAAAAATTGTATGCTTTACATATTGTGTTTTTATTTATGTTCAAAAAAATAAGCATAAGCATAGCTGCAAATATATAAATTTTAGAAAGAAAGGGAAGGATGAAAATTTGTGTGGGAAGGAGAGGGGGAAGAAAATGTAATAAAAGATTATATAATCTCTTATAGAAAGAAATATTCATCTAATAATGCAAGTAAAGAAACAGCTTAGTTTCTAAATACTTTTTTTTCGCTTTATAAGAAAAACAGGTATATAGGAAAGAAAAATACCTAAAACGAGAATAATAAAAGTAAGTTTTAAAATACCAATATCCTGAAGTAAAAACACTATAACAATAAATAAAATATTTATGCCCATTAAAACCAATGTTGCTTGAAAGTGCGTATTCCCAAGCTTTAACAACCTATGATGAACATGTTCTCTATCAGGATAAAATGGAGATTTTTTTCGAGAAATTCTAATAATAAAAACACGTAAGGTATCAAAAAGAGGTACAAATAGTATTCCGATAGAAACTGCCGGTGCAGCTTTTATTGTATAAATACTTTCTAAACCAATATTATATTCATTAAATTCTATTATCAAAACAGCCATTAAAAATCCAATAATTAATGATCCGGTATCTCCCATAAAAATCTTGTTTTTTTTGGAAAAGACATTAAAATAAAAATATGCTAATAATGAACCTGTAATCCCGAAAGATAAAATAAAATACTGGTTATTATTAATAAGAAAGAACCAAACGCCTAATACAATTGAGGCAATTATTCCAATTCCGGCAGAAAGACCATCAATACCATCAATTAAATTAAAGCAATTAATAATTACAATGAAAATAAAAAGACTTAAAAAAATACTAAATACATAATCTATATCATAAATACCAAAAAATCCGTGAAGGTTTGTTATCCTAATATCTCCTAAAGGAATAACTATCAATGCTGCGGCTATTTGCCCAATTAATTTTTTCTTCCAACTAATAGAAAGAATATCATCTTTTAAGCCAATAAAAAAGAGAATTAATAAACCAGGAGTAATATATTGAATAGATGGAAATGATTGTAAATTAATGAATATCAACAATGAAATCAATATTCCTGCAAAAATTGCAACTCCTCCTAAAGTTGGAATACTTTTATTATGTGATGTTCGCCCATTTGGTTCGTCAACGAGATGCTTAGCTTTTGCAACTGCTACAATAGTTGGGATAGAAACAAAAGTTATCAGAAAAGAAAATAAAATACTGGAAAATATTAGAAACGTAACATTGTCAAATATCGTATTTATCAAATCCATACGCGCTTTTTAAATAATAGTGTTTTTTTAATTAAAATTAGAGCAAATATAATAAAATATTTTAATTTCAAAAATTATTTAAAACAAAATACATTTAATAAATTTTTAAAGACAAAGATAAAAATTTTGATTTGTTTTTGATCAATATTTCATTCTTTTTTTAAAAACCAAGTCTTCAGTATTTTCCCAATCAATTTTTAAACTTGCTTTTTGAATGTCAGTAAATTTAAAAAGACTTAAAACTTTTTCAAATTTATTAGTACTATTTTTTAGTCCCATTTGGTTTTTCAAATTTTGTAATAAACCAACCTTAAAACTTATTGGTGTTTGAGGATCAAAATCTCTGGGATGGAAATAAAGTAAAGTATAGTTGCGGCTTTCAAGAGATTTTATAATTTTCTTAAGGGGGATTATTCGAAAATAACCACTTCCCGAATTAAAATTCATGTATAAATATTTAAAAGTTGAAACAGGCAACTCTTTTATTAAATTGCCATTTTGAGTTTTTATTTTGTAAGGATGAATATCTTTATTTCTTCTATTAATTACAGTAAGAGAAGAATCATATTTAATTCCTAAATCACTCAAAACATCAAATACCCATTTGTTTGTATTATCAATAGAAAAAGCAGGCATTCTATAACTGTCAATTTTTTTTCCGCTAATATCTTCTATTGTTTTAATGCTTTTTTCGGTATCGGCAAAAAAGGAAGTTTTATCTAATAATCTGGTTGTTTGGTGTAAGTAAGAATGACTACCTATTTCAAAATTCATCTGAGTTAACATTTTTATAATTGCCGGATACTTTTCGGCAATCCACCCAAGCACAAAAAAACTTGCATTTTGATTGTATTTTTCCAATAATGTTGTAATAACTTCCAAGTTTTTCAACAATCTTGATTCATTGTCATACCAATTTTTCGGATTAGCAAAATATCTATTATTTAATAGGTGATACCAGTCTTCGACGTCAATTGTTAATATGTACATTCACAGTAAAGATTAAAAGACAAAATTAAAAAGAAATACAATGAATCAAATTATAATAATTATTATGGCTCTACTTTTGTAATTGTTTTGCCCTTCTTGTGTGAAATCCTTCATATTATTTTCTATTTTTGAAGTTTTTAAATAATTATGGTAACTTTAAAAATTCAACAATTCAAAGAATTTATTAATAAACACAATCTAACTTTTTTAAAAGATATTTTTTTGTTTGCTTTGATAACCATTGTACTTCATTGGTTATGGTGGAATATATGGTGGAAGTATGAAATTTTTGATTTTTTGCATTCATGGGCTAATCACCTTGCACATTGGGTTTACCTTGGTTCTACTTGGGTGCTTGACAATATTTTTTCGGTACAACATATTGCAAAAAATGATACTTTGTTTTTTAACAAGGGCTATGTTGCAGTAATAGAGAGCTGTTCTGGGTTAAAGCAGTTTTATCAATTATTCTTTCTATTATTAATATTTCCGGGACCATGGAAGCATAAACTATGGTATATTCCATCAGGTATAGTTTTTATATTTTTAGTAAATATTTTCAGAATTGTGATGCTTTCTTTTATCCTTCTGTGGAAACCTGATATTTGGGACCTTGCCCATATGTGGATACTTCGCCCATTTTATTATGTAGTTATTTTTATTTTATGGGTTGTCTGGGTTGAAAGGTTTAAAGAATAAAGAATATGAGAAAGATTTTCGTTTTTTTTCTCCTTGCCTTGACTAGTAAATTCTTTTTGCAAAATAAGGCCCGATTAAGCTTGCAATTGGCAAAGGAATTCGTTTCCATAATTCTTTCATCCAACTTTGTTTTCTGATATTAAATTTTTTTTGACTTGAATGATTCCAATATAATTGTTTATCATACGCACCCCATTGCTTTTTGTAATTATGAACTCCGCTGTTTAATGAACTTCTGCCAAATGAAAAAATATCTCCATTATTATCGCAAGCATATTTAATCATGGACCAGTTAAGCAAATATGAAGTATATAAATGATTGTACTTTTTTAATGATGCTAACCAAATGTTTTCGAAATAACCATAATATGAAAGCATAAAAGAAGAACCTATCGGTTTTTCATTAAAATAGATTACCCAAATTAAAGAGTTTCCATATTTATAATCTGTTAATAAATTTCTGAAGAATGCAATTGGTAAAACAGGAGAGCCAAGACGATGAAAATTTTCGCAAAGTACTTTATAAAAATCGTTTAATAATTCTGTTTTACCATGTTTTATTATGAGACCATTTTTGACAGATTTTCTGATTTTTCTTCTCAGATTGGATTTAAATCCGAAAAAAACTGTGTTATAGTCATTAAGATTAATAAAACTAATTACCTTATCTGTATAAACATTTTCGCTTAGCTTAAAAAAGCTTCTTATTTCATATTTATTAATTGAGTAATTATCTAATTCAAACTTTAATTGCTGTAAAAATTTATTATTGTAACTTTCATGTTTATTTTCACAAATTACGCACCCATAAGAAAAATGTGGTAAAGAAACGAGTTTATTTTTTAATAATACGAAAGGGAAAAACGTAAACGTCCCACTCTCACTTTCAATAAGTAAGTATTTTGATTCCCAATTAAAAGTTTTTTGAAAAATATTCCCCAGTGAAGGATTTAGGGAAAGAGGGGTTAAGGTGCAATTTTCTTTAACGAAATTGTTCCAGTTTTCTTCAGAATTGCATTGGATTATTTTCGTGGTTGGATTAGGCACAGATGATATAGATTTACAGACAAATACACATTTACGCAAAAACTTACGCTTGAAAAGCTTTAAATAAAAGCAAAATTATTAAACGTTTTTTGCCGGCAAAAATAACAAAATAGCACTAAAACTATTTATATCTGTATTTTTTTTTGTACTGATTTTTCCATCCATTTATAAATCAAACCACCGAGGGTTGCACCTACTATGTTAGCAATTATATCAAACCATGAGAACGACCTTCCTTGATGCATAAATAATTGCATTAATTCCATTATTGCGCCCCAAACAGGTACAGAAAATAACAGAATAATACGTATTGCTTTTGATAAATTTCTTTTATAAAAAGCCCACATAACCAGCCACCCTAAACCTAAATACATTAATAAGTGAATTATTTTATCAGCTTCGGGGAAAAGAATAATTTTTGGGAATTCTGAGGATGGCGTTAAAGAAAGAAATATAATTATAAACAAATAAAAGAAACATAAGAAACGCCTTAGTAACAAAGAAAAAGAAAAAATAAAGGAAATTATTTTCGTCAATTGATTGTAATTTAATTAATGAAAAAGGAATTAAAAATTATAATAGAGGTTATTAAGTGAGGTTCGTAATGCAAAATAAATGTAGGATGTTTTTTCTTTTCTCAAATCATTTTTCAGATAACGATATGTAAATCCTAAACTAAAATTTAAATTATATGCGGGATTTATAAGATATGAAATATTAATATTGTTATAAAAAACTGTAGTTTTAATTCCCTGGCCGATATGGTTACCATATTCAGAATCACGAGTTTCATACGATTTAAAAATATCTTTGCCATAGTTTTTCCCGTTAGGGTCTTCTCCATATAAGGCATATTGTAAATGAAGCTTAAAAAACAGTCTGTTATGGTTATATTGAAAAATATTTACCCATTCCCAAAAATTTGCTCCCAAAGGGTGTGCTAAAGGTTGATTGTAATGGCCGTAATTTTTTAATGGATCTCGTTGTGAATAAGTATAAGGCCTTACCCAATTATATTCGGTTTGTAAATACAAGTTTTTGATACAAAAAGGGTCATAGGTTTTAAAACCAAGTTGAAAGCCTTGTTTGTTACCCCACCATTTTTCGCCTCCGGTAACTTCCGATAATTTGAATTCATCAAGGATAAGTTGCCCATAGATAACATTATGTTTACCTACAATAACACTAAGATTCAATCCCATTAATGCATTATCAGGTGAACCGATACTAAATTCAAGCGGCCTCATAAAAATAATAGGATTTAAATATTGTAAATCAAAACCTCGATACATTCCAGCACTATCGGTAGCTTGCCAAATTACAGCATCAAAAAAGCTAAGGTTTATTCTTTTTGATATTGCCCAACTTAAGTAATGGACTGCACTATATTTCCGGGGATGGCCAATTTCGGGACGATTCTCCATAATGTCAATATATTGGTTATATAAAACCATATATTTGATATGCCAGAAATCAACAGTAGCTTTCAAAAACAGATTATTGAAGGCGTTATCGGATAATAGAAGAGACCTGTAACCATCGCCAATAAAATTTTTTCCATGCCCAAACTGGAATGAAAAATATTTTCCTGCGTTCAATGCCAGATATCCTGTTGCAGCAGCATAATCAAAACCATCATCACCAAAGCCCTTAATTCCCCCTTGGCCCGGGACAACCCTCCATTTACGAATGTATTTATCGACGTAATTAACGAAGGCCGCCTGATTTTCATAGAAATTAGTATAAAACGATAAATTTTTTCCTATTCTTCCTTTTATCTCAAAGCCTCTTGTGTTTACCCATGAATTTTCATCATCATTAAAATCATATCCAAAGCCAAAGTCCATTAACAGATTAACAACTATATCATAGTCTGCATGGTGTAATCCTACTACATCATCATTAAATATTTTATTCCATGCTTTTTGTTTCCATTTTTCTTTAAATGCCTTCTTCTTATTAAAAGTTCTTTTTAAAGAATCATAATTTATCACCTTTTTCAGCCTCGAAATATTAAAAGGGTTGATAGAAGTATGAAAATAAATTTCCGAAGAATAGACTTCTTTATAAATATTCCTATTATATGTTTTATTTAATGGAATGTATGAATTCTGGGCATTTGTAAGCGAATTGAAGCCTAAAGAAATAAGAAAAATTAATATTAGTTGTTTAATTATTGACATTTATTATGATTTCAAATTGCATATAGATATCCGGATGCATGATTTTCATTAAATCAACTTACATGTTAAAAAAAACGTGATAAAAGTACATTAATTGGCGTTACAAATACATAAAATCATGTTACAAGTTGCGTTTTTTGCTTTACATGTTAACAAAATCGCATTACATGTTGATATAATGGCGTTGCAAGTGAATTTTATTTAATTTTTTATTCGCAGGCGGATTTTTTCTGTCCACTAATTTCGCTAATTAACACAAATTTTTACCACAGATTGATGCACAGATTTTTTTTAGGTTTTGTTCAAAAGGATTTTTTGATTTTATTTTGTGAAAATTCGTGAAGAATTAATCAGTGTTATCTGTGGTTGGGTTTTTACCACAGATTAGCACGCCCTATATGCATGATGCAACAGGGTAGGGATTGATGCACAGATTAGAACGGATAATTTAGTAATAATGTTTTCAGAATAAGTTTAAAGTGAAAAAAATTGATTTTGATGCAAAGAGATTATTCAATGAAGTTTGTCCCAAATACTCGTTACAAATTTCTGCGTTTTGAGATTTTAAAAATGCACTTTAAATTTTTTTAAGCAACTTCGTAAATAAGGCTATTTGGTTGTTTCATTTTTGAGGATGCATTGAGCACTTCTATACCAACGATATTACCTTTATCATTATAGTCTATAATAATTCCTTTTTTTTCTTCATCACTTTCTGCTACTTTATCGTTTACGAATTCTATATATAATACATCAACGCCTTTGTCATATTTAATTTTCATACTTTTCAAATTTTGAGGTTTTATAAACCGTAATTATCAAGAACGGAGCTTTGCAAATATTTACAAAAACTCTGTAAAGATACTTCTTTTTATTTTCAATTATTTTCTTTTGAAATATTTTTACACATTTCTCGGAGCTAATTGCTTTATCAGGATGATTAATGATTGTATTAACAATGGATTTTGGTATATTTCTTCTTTTGATTTGCTCCAGTGAATGTTTAGAATACGTAAAATTCATTATGTTCTGTTTACTTCTGTTTCATTACTGTGATCGGAATGATATTTATATTCTATTTTGTATTAAACCCGTTGGAATTAAATTTTCTACCGCTTAAATCCGTGAAAACTAAATTTGTGTTATCTGTGGTTGGGTTTTTACCACAGATTAACACGCCCTATATGCATGATGCAACAGGGCAGGGATTGATGCACAGATTGATGCACAGATTTCTTTTAGGTTTTGTTCAAAAGGTTTTTTATATTTCATTTTGTGTTAATCCGTGAAAACTAAATTTGTGTTATCTGTGTTTAAATTTTTCACCACAGATTTATACTGATTGATGCACAGATTCTATAATGCAGCTTTCTTTAAAGCCTCCCTGATATTAGAATCTTTTTTGCTAAGTTCTCTCAAGGCTTCCAGAATTTTATCCTGTTCTCGTTTTACGGGTGCGAGGGTTGTTCGTCTGTCATAAATAATGAATCCGAATAATGCAAAAATAGCTCCAAGTACGAGCCCAAAACCCCATGTAAAATATGTATCGAATTTGTCTTCAAGACGGTCAAGGCGATTATTTAAGCTTTGCTCAACCTGCTCAATACGATTATTTATATTTTCTTCAAGTTTATCAACTCTTTTATTTAATGCTTCAAGATTTGCTTCAATTTGTATCAACCTATCACGGTCTGCAAGAGTGTAAGGTACTGCTTGATAATTATCCTGTGCTATTAAACTTGTTACTGATAAAATGAATATAATAACAAGTATAAAATGTTTCATGATTATTTTTTTATTACAAAGGTAATAAACTTTTGATATTGTTGATTAATGAAATTGTTTTTTACTTCTATTTTGTGAAAATCTGTGAAGAACTAATTAGTGTTATCTGTGGTTAGATTTTGTTTTACCACAGATTTGCACGCCCTATATGCATGATGCAACAGGGCAGGGATTGATGCACAGATTTGCACAGATTCTATAATGCAGCTTTCTTTAAAGCGTCTCTTATATTTGAATCCTTTTTACTTAGTTCTCTTAGGGCTTCCAGTATTTTGTCTTGTTCTCTTTTTACAGGTGCTATAGTTGTACGTCTGTCCCAAATAATAAAACCAAATAAAAATACCATAAAACTAAACAACAAACCAAAACCCCAATAAAGGAATGTTTGTAGGTTATCAAGCCGTTGATTAATCACATCAAATTGTGTTTGTACGCCTTCAAATCTTTGATTAAGTGTTTCTATTTTTGCATCCATTTCACTACGTAGGCTAATCATTTCGTTTCGCAAACTGTTCATTTCATTACGCATACCATTTACATTAGCTTCAACCTGAATCAGTCTGTCACGGTCGGCAAGAGTGTAAGGGACTTCTTGCTGCTGTGAATAAGACAAAAGCGTCAGAAATAAAAATGAAAAAAGAATAATTAAATGTTTCATTAAACATTTTTTAACAAAAGTAATAAATTTTTGATATTGTTGATTAATGAAATTGTTTTTTGTTTCTATTTTGTGTTAATCTGTGAAGAACTAATCAGTGTTATCTGTATTTACCTTTTTTTCACCACAGATTTACACTAATTGATGCACAAATTTTCACGAACGTACGAAGATGCCAAGTTTTTCGAGATATTGAGGATCGTTTTTGAATAATATTTTCACTAAATCTCTTAAAATATCACACCAGTCTTTTAATTCTTCGAAACCTGCTACTTTGTTTTTAGTTGCCTGTTGTGCATCACCTTTTTCCTGTTCCCTGATCTCACGTAATTGGTTTATCTCATCCAATAAATCTCTTCGCCCCTGTATAATCTCAGTTGTGATTGCAAAAACAGCAAGTTCTGTTATAAAAGAAGGGTTAGCAAGTAATGCATCATAGAAGAAACGTGTTTGTTGCCACCAATCGGCATATTTTCTTTTTCTTTTTTCATGAAGTTTAAGTTTCACCTCTGCCTGATAATTGTTATCAAAAACATGGCGGCATATTTCCAGCGAGTCTTTGGTTTCATCTTCCAGATTAAACCATTTTTCATTAAATGCCTTAGTTGCTGCATATTGCTCGGCATGCTCCTTTTTTTGTATTTGAGCCAATTGAGAAACACTATTATGTAGGTTTTTCCCTTCGGTTAGTTTTTCCTCATTATAGCCATGAGGTTCGATTCTGATTCTGATTATTTCATCTTCGGAGGAATTCCATATCAAAATACGGTATTCTTCCATTTTTTCATTGAAATTTTTGTTTTTCATATAAGGTTGATTTGGGGGTTAATAAAAAACAAATGTAATCAATTTTAGGGCTATTGTCAAGGGGTTGAGTGGTTTTTTTTGAAAATAATTTTTTATGGGTTGGTTTACAGGATGATATGCTGGTGAAAAATGTATTTTTAGAGGAAATTTGTTATAAAAACAACAAATATCTTGTTGTTATGTTACTGTAAATTTGGCGGATTAAGGCGGATTTTTCTTGTTTACTGAAATTTTTGATAAAGAAATATAGAAATTTTATAAGGAGGGAGATTTTGTTTTACCACAGATTAGGATGGATTAGTTTTCACCACAGATTAATTTTTTACCACAGATTAGCACGGATTAATGCACAGATTTTTTCTATGTTTTTTTCAAAAAGGTTTTTATATTTTATTTTGTGAAAATCTGTGAAAACATAATTTGTGTTATCTGTGTTTAAGTTTTTGTTTTACCACAGATTTCCACGCCCTAAATGCAGGATGCAACAGGGCAGGGATTGATGCACAGATTTTTTTGGTTATTATTTTACTGGGTTAAAAATGACATGGGGTTTGCCTTGAATTACACTTTCCTCAATTTGAAAGATACCAATTATATAATTTCTTCACACCTTCGGGAACTTCAATTTTATGATGCCAGCCGAGAGAGTGGAGTTTTGATGAATCGGTAAGCTTCCTCATGGTACCATCGGGTTTGGAAGTATTAAATACTAAATCTCCATTAAATCCAATTGATTCCTTTATTGTTGTAGATAGGTGTTTTATGGAAATTTCTTTGCCTGTACCGATATTGATATGAGAATTACGAATTTGATGCGAATTTTCAAGCGAATTTTTGCGAATAACATCCTTGAAATCCACATTTTCCATTAAGAAGACACAGGCGGCAGCCATTTCTTCTGACCAAAGGAATTCGCGCATTGGCTTGCCGGAGCCCCAGATCTCTACTGAATGCGAATTAGAACGAATTTGTGGCGAATTTTTGCGAATGCCGTACTTATCAAGAATTTGGAGGATTTTTTCCTGGGATGAATTACCGGTTATTCCTTCGATTGGGCGTTTGTCTAAGTCTTCTTTGATGGCTTGCCGGTTGTTTTCTTCCATGCATTTGCCGAGGTGGATTTTGCGGATTAGGGCAGGTAAAACATGTGAGGTTTCTAAATTAAAATTATCATTTGGCCCATAAAGGTTTGTTGGCATTACTGAAAGGAAATTTGTACCATATTGAATATTATAAGATTCGCACATCTTAATTCCAGCAATTTTAGCAATTGCATAAGGTTCGTTAGTGTATTCTAATGGTGAAGTAAGTAAAGCATCTTCTTTCATTGGTTGAGGACAGTCCCGTGGATAAATACATGTGCTTCCAAGAAACAGGAGTTTTTTTACGTTATTTTTATAAGCAGCATTAATTATATTGTTCTGTATCATTAAATTATCATATATAAATTCTGCTCGATAAGTATTATTAGCCACAATTCCTCCAACTTTAGCTGCTGCAAGGATAACATATTCCGGTTTCGAAAGTTCAAAGAATGAACGAACCGACACAGGGTTCCTTAAATCCAGTTCTTCTATTGTTTTACCAATGATATTGTTGTAGCCTTTTTTCTTAAGGGCTTTTACGAGGGCTGAACCTACTAATCCGGTATGTCCGGCGACGTAAATTTTATCTTTCGTATTCATTTTATCTGATTAGATTTATGCGAATTAATAGCGAATTATTGCGAAGCATCGGGATTTAACAGACGTTTGTATTCCAACGAGGGCTTCCCAAAATTAATCAATAATCCAAGCCTTGATTCTGTTGCTTTTAAATAATTTCTTAACTGATCGTTAAATTTAGCATGTAGATATTCAATTGCCTTCAATTCCACAATGATTGAAGAATAACAATAAAAGTCAGCGACATAATATTTCTTTAACTTTTCCCCATCATAAACAAGTGATAACTTACGATGACGTTCAAAAGGTATCTTGCTTTTTATAAATTCCTTTTCCAGTGCTTCCTGATAGACTGCCTCAAGGAATCCAGAACCCAGCTCTGCATGTACTCTCATACACGCTCCAATAATCTTATAACTCTCTTCTTTATAAACAATCTCAGTCATAAGCCCTACGCCCAATTCGCCTTAATTCGCAATAATTCGCATTTTTACTCGAAGTAGTTAAGCGTCCTAAATCCACCTTCCCTTAAATATGCATCCTTTTTCATTAGTTGAATATCCGACTGCATCATATCCTCAACTAAACCTTTTAGATCATATTCCGGCTTCCAGCCTAGTTTTTCGTGGGCTTTGGTGGGATCGCCGATTAGAAGCTCTACTTCTGTGGGGCGGAAGTATTGGGGATCGACTGCTACGATAGCACCCCCCTCTAAATCTCCCCCCATAAGGGTGGAGACTTTTGCTCTCATCTTTTTTAAATACTTTTTACCAACTTTTTGAATAAACTTATTTTCATTTATATCTGTAACATAGCCTTTTTCATCTGCGCCTTCGCCTTTGAAAGTTAATTCCAGACCTATTTCTGCGGCTGACATTTTAATAAAATCGCGTATTGTAGTGGTGATACCGGTTGCGATAACATAATCATCAGGTTCATCTTGTTGTAGTATAGCATGCATAGCACGAATATAATCTTTAGCATGACCCCAGTCTCTTTTCGAAGAGAGGTTGCCCAGATATACTCTGTCTTGCATACCAAGTGCAATTCTGCTGATAGCACGAGTAACTTTACGAGTAACAAAAGTTTCGCCGCGAATTGGAGACTCATGATTAAACAAGATACCGTTGGAAGCGTGCATATTGTAAGCTTCGCGATAATTAACAGTAATCCAGTAAGCATACATTTTAGCTACAGCATAAGGAGAGCGTGGATAGAAAGGAGTTTTTTCAGACTGGGGAACTTCCTGAACCATACCATATAGTTCTGAAGTTGAAGCCTGATAAATCCGTGTAATCTTTGATAATCCGAGCAATCTTACGGCTTCGAGAAGCCGTAAAGTCCCAATACCATCTGCATTAGCAACATATTCCGGGGTTTCAAAGCTAACAGCAACATGACTCATGGCAGCAAGATTATAAATCTCATCAGGCTGCACCTCCTGAATAATACGTGTTAGGTTCATACTATCAGTTAAATCACCGTAGTGAAGTATTAAGTTACGATTCTCAATATGAGGATCCTGATATATATGGTCTATACGTTCGGTATTAAAGGAAGAAGCACGACGTTTGATACCGTGAACTTTATATCCTTTTTTAATTAAGTACTCCGCGAGGTAAGCACCATCTTGTCCTGTTATTCCGGTTATGAGGGCTGTTTTCATAATTCAATTTTTTTGAGAGGATAGTCTTCAGGTTGAGCAAATCCAAACATTATGTTACTTCCTATATTTTTTTTAATTCATTTATAATGAAAGCTTCCAATTGCTTTTTATCAGGTAATTGCAATAAATATTTTCGTACAAAAAGGTTATTGTCCATTCCTGCTGTTGCATATTTAACTAAGGCTTTATTCTTATTGGTAACCAGTAAAATTCCGATTGGATGGTTGTCATCGGGGAGTTGTACGTTTTTTTTGTAATAATTGATATAGGTGTTTAACTGTCCTGCGTTGTTGTGGGTAAATTGTTCTACTTTTAGATCTATCAGAACATGACATTTTAAAATACGATGATAAAAAACAAGGTCGACAAAGAAGTAGTCATCTCCAATCAGAATACGTTTTTGGCGTGCTTCAAGGCAGAATCCATGACCCAATTCGAGTAAGAAAGATTGCAGATGGTTTAGCAAAGCTGTTTCCAAGTCGTTTTCTTCAACTGCATCTTTTTGCGGTAAACCTAAAAATTCAAATGTGTAGATATCTTTCACCAATCCTTTTTGTGGTGTTTTCTTTAGCTGAGAAATTAATGAATCAGGTTTTGCAGATATGCCACATCTTTCATAAAGCAAGGAATTTATTTGACGTTTAAGCTCACTTACAGACCAAATTCCTTTTATACTTTCTAATTCATAGAAGCTACGTTTTTGAGGATCGTTGATAGGTAAAAGCTGTACTAAATGGGTGTAAGATAGATTATCTATTATTTTTTCGGGGGGTATGAGGATAGTGGTGTTTTGCGATTGTGCAATTGCTGATTGCACAATTTTAGAAGTATTACGAGGTTTCTCAAGTAGCAGTTTTTCAAAGTGTGGGAGTGTAAATTCCATTTGTTGCAATTGTGCAATTACCGATTGCATAATTTGAGGATAAGAAAAATAGAATTGGCGAAACAATTTCAGATTTCTGGCACTAAGACCTTTTATGTCTATTTTTGATGCCAATTCATCAAGTAAGCGTTCACCATATTTTGCCCGGTCTTTCCCTTTTTGCTCAAACTCTGCAATGTAAAAACCAATAATCCAATTACGGATCGTAAGGGTTTTATTTATGGCTTTAACAGCAGCAGCCTGTAGATTGTTGTGAGTCTGCTGGATATTGTGTATTAATGTATTGAAATCCATCATGAAATTGTTTTTAACGAATATTAATGGATTAGTTTAATTTTTGCATTCTGGTTTGGTTATAAATCTCATCCGGCTGTACCTCCTGAATAATACGTGTTAAATTCATACTATCAGTTAAATCACCATAATGAAGAATTAAATTACGGTTCTCAACATGAGGATCCTGATATATATGATCAATTCGTTCGGTATTAAAAGAAGAAGCACGACGTTTGAGGGTGATGGAATAAAAAGAGATTCCACACCCTAAATACCGTGAACTTTATATCCTTTCTTTAAAAGGTACTCAGCGAGGTAAGCACCATCTTGTCCTGTTATTCCGGTTATAATAGCAACTTTTTTAGTCATAGAATTATTCAATTATTTAGTTTATTCTTAATTTCATTAATAAATATTTTTGGATATGTTGTTAAAATATCTTTAATTCTTGGAGTTTGCTTTTTAGGATTAATCAATAACCTAAAAATCCACTCCATTTTTAATTTAAGAAAGAAATTTGGTGCTCTTTTTTCTTCTGAATTTACAGAGTTAAAATTAAATATCGCACCAAAACCAAACATTACTCCTTTGTTTAAAAAAGGAAGCAATTTTGACATAAATACTTCTTGTTTAGGTGCACCCAATGATACCCAAATAATATCCGGGGCATCTTCATTTATCATCCTTGCAATTGCGGGGTAATCGAATTCCTCAACCTTTCGAAATGGTAAAGTCTGAAATTTCATATTTTTTACTGAAGAATCATGTTTTATCAGATTTATTTTTAGTCCTTTTAATATATCTTCCGTATTTCCAAGAAAAAATGACCTGAATTGAGCCATCTTTATATATTTAATAAAAAGATCTGCCCCTATGTATGTTCTATACTTCCTTCTATGTATCAAAGAAGCCAATAAAGCAATTGATCCGCCATCACAGATATTTACTAAGGAATTATTTACAATCTCTAAATATTGAGGATTTGAATTGGCTGTTGCCAAAATATTTCCCTCAACCGAACAAACATATCCTTTACCTCTATTTATTATGGTGTTATGAATAATCTGATCAACTTTATTCTTATCGAACTCAAGGTTTACATTAAAGTATTTTTCCATTTAGCATTATTTAAATTCGAATACCCCAATAAATAAATTTAATATCGGTATTTGCTTCAATAAAATGGTTAACGTTTGCGGGAACCATTACAAAATCTCCTTTCTTACAACTTAAAATATCTTCTCCAATATAAAATGTTGATTTCCCTGATTCAAAGAAATAGAACTCTTCCATAGTTGGATGAATATGCTCTTCAACTTTTTCACCTTTTTTAAAAAATCCAAAAGCTGCCTGAGTCAGTCCCGATTTACATTTTTCTCCATTTGTAAAAACCTTCTTTAATCCAATTCCATGATTTGTAGAAATGGCTTTTATATCTGACACATTTTTTAAAATGTATTTATTGTCCATTCTCAATTTGTTTCTTTATCCAATCAAATTGTTGACGTAAACCATCCTCAAGTATCACTTTAGGCTCCCATCCTAAGATTGATTTGGCTTTTGAATAATCGGCGCTACGGGCTTTGTCTCCCTCAGGTTTTGAAGTATCATAAAAAACATCAATTTCCTTTCCTGAAATTTCAACAACTGTTTCGGCAATTTCTTTAATGGATGTACATACAGATGGCCCCAGTTGAATATGTCCCTGGCTCCAACCTTTGTCCATTGCTAAAATGATTCCATCAACAATATCATCAACATGAATGAATGCACGTCCTTGTTCACCACTTCCCCAGACATTAAAATCTTCATTTGGATAGTTTATGGCTTTGCGAATTAATGCAGGAATTACCTGGCTTCTTTCACCAAAATCACAGGGTGAGCCATAGACATTGTGAAACATTAATGTACAAGTAGAAATTCCTGTTTCTTTTTCAAGCAATTCAGTTTCATATTGTCCCATTAGTTTACTCCAGCCATAAGCTGATTCTGGTAAGGCAGGATAAAGTTCCTCCTCGCGTAACGGAATTACATCAAGACTATTTTGCCTTGTTAAGGGGAAGCTACATGCTGTGCCAACATAAATAAAACCTTTAACCGAATCCTTAAATTTTCGTGTAGAGGTAATAACATTGGAATTAATCAAAATATTTTGACGGAATAATAACCCTTGATTGTTAAAGACATAATCGATTCCGGCAACAATATCGGCTAAATGTATAACATAGTCCACTTTTGCAACAATCTTTTCTGCAATACCCGGGGTTAATAAATCGTATTCAAAAAAATGGGTATCGAGTGGGATAACCGGAATCCCGTTTTCATCATTAAGGTATTCAATTTTCCCCCTCCATAAATTATCGATAACAAAAACTTCGTTGTTTTCCTTTATAAGCCTTTTAACTAGGTTGGAGCCTATCATTCCGGCTCCACCGGTTACAACAATTTTTTTCATTCGTTTATAGTTAATTTAGTATATAACATATCAAGTTGTTCTCCAATCGTATTAATATTAAATTTATTCGTGCTTAGTTCAAATGACTTTTTACCTAGGCTTTTCCGAAGAGATTCGTCTAAAATTAACTCTTGCAAATTAGATTTAAGTTCCTCTATATTGCCTGGGATAAATACCATGGCATTTTCTTTATGTTTTAAAATGTCAGGCAAACCGCCTACTGCTGTAGTTATTACTGGTAAGCCATAAGCCCATGCATCTAAAACAGCCATTGGAAATCCTTCGGCATAGCTTGGCAGACAAAATATTGAAGCGTTTTGAAATAACTGTTCTTTCTCTTTGCCTGAAATCCATCCTTTAAAAACTACCTGATTTTCAATATCAAGATTTTTTACTAATAATTTACCTTCCTGCATTTCTCCATTTCCTGCCAAAATTAATTTCCACTCAGGAAAATTAGAAGCAATTAATCCAAAGGCCTTTATTAAGTCTGCATAACCTTTCCTTTTATTTAAAGCTCCAGCATAAATTATCTGTTTACTTTCAAATTGCTTTTCTATATTTCTCACTTGTGGGCATGGATTATAAATAACTTCAATTTTATCATAAATCGGATAAAACTTAATAATTTCATTTTTCCAAGTATTAGATAAAGCAATTATCTTATCCGCTTCATTAAATATTTTAAAGTAAAGCTTAGAGCTTTTACCTAAGAAAGATGTTTCAGGAGAAAAAACATGCAAGTGAACCACAATTTTTTTATTAAAAATTTTAGCTAATCTCAGATATGCAAATTTTCTATGAGCTGAAGTTGGTCCACTAAAATGTATGTGAATTATTTGGGCATTCTTTAATCTAATAGTATAAAGGAATAATGAACGAATAAAGAAAATAATTTTATTTAGAAAATGTTTATCGTTGTATGTTTCAATCCATATGCAGTTCCATTTTTTCCACATTTTTGTTTGTTTATGAGCCTTTACCACAGATGTTATCCCTCCACGAGTATTTCTATCGGGTGCAATTATAAGATTATACTTTTTCATAACTACTTTTTTTCTGTTAAATAAGGCATATATCCTTCTTTCCAATTTTCGTTTTTCATTATATCATAATCTAAATCTTTTACCCAACCAATAATTTTTGCGGGAACACCACCAACAATAGCAACTTCAGGCACACTCTTTAGAACAACCGAATTGGGTGCAATTATTTCGTTATCTTCAATAACAACAGGACCATTAATGACCGCACCGGATGAAATAAAAATATTATTTACAATAATTGTATAACTGTTAATAACGCAAAATCCACCATGACCAAGTTTGAAATTCTTGCCAATTTTTGCTTTATAAGGAATTGAAACTTTAAATAAGAGATGATTAATCAACATTAAAAGTCTTGGCAAAAAAGGCATCTTAATAATATAAAGCCAATGTGAAAAATAATAAAGTTTTTCAATCATTTAGATGGATGTTTTATTAGATTAAAAAATAATGGCTCAAGTATTCTCAAAACAATTTTTTTCCAATGATTATCAATTAAACTGTTTTTTATATCATGATAATCATATGACAATCTAGTTTGGTGAAAATGAAAAATAGCATTTGCAAATGCACGAGATGTATCTGAAATAAGGAAGCCATTTTTCTTTGTAATTATTTTTTTGTTCTCGGAGGTAGCGGTAGCAATACAAAATAAGCCAGACAAAATATATTCATAGGTTTTTGTTGGTGGTTGAACATCAAATGTTTTTGTGATTGGCACATAAGAAACACCTACATTTGAATTATCAAAATATTTAGTTAGTTCGGAATAATTCTTTCTACCATGAAACTTAATAATTTTATTTAATTTATATTTTGCAATCGTTTCAATTAATTTATTTTCTTCATGATCAAATCCAAAACCTACGATGTCATATTTTATTGAAATTGTAGGATTGTCTTTGGTAAATAAATAAACTCCCTCTATAGTATCAGATATATTTCTATTGTTAAATGTTCCAATATAAAGCATCTTAATAGATGAATTATATTCTTTTGGTTTAATTGAAAAATCAATTGATCCTAAGGGTAAAATGGTGCACTTGCTTACCCTAATTCTTAAAGTTCTTCTTAACGACTCGGATAAGATGGTTATATGTTTATAAAAATAAGTGTCAAATTTATACAGCTTGTCAAATATCAATTTTTTCAAGCCTTTTGCTCTAATGTCACCTGTACGAATATCAAGAATTGAATTGTAAGGTACGCCAAAAAAACGACAGAGAAATGAAAAGCGATGGTGATTAAGAAAAACAATATCAAATTCTGACATATTTAATTTATTCAGTTTTGAATAAAAACTAAATCTGGTATTTAGTTTATTGCTCTTTGGTTTTATGTAAATTAAATCCACACCAATAATTTTTTGTTTCTCAAATCCTTGATCGAAACAATAAAAAGTAATTGTATGTCCATTGGCAACTAAATACCTACAATAAAAATAGTAGCCAGCGGTATAGCCAAATTGGTTTGGGTTAATAAAAAGAATTTTCATAATTTACTTGTCCAAATAATATTCACTTAAATCTAAAACATATTGTTGCCTAGTACCTTTATGTCCTGAATCTATCGATATACTTTTACCATCAGGACTCCATTTCGGGTGTAAATCAATTCTTTTCTCTCCTTTGTATTTGAGCGGCTGATAAAATTTACCTATATTGTATTTTTTATTATTTTTCAAATCTAAGAGGTATAAACCTGAGAACCTGGAAGTATCGGGATAATCATCCGTTAACATCCATCTGCCATCAGGGGAAACAGAAGGGTGTCCATCCCGATTAAATTCATTATTTCCAATTATGCCCACATAACCTTTCCTATCTTTAAAATGAACATATCTATTCCTTCCGTCATTCAAACGGCAAAATGAAATAATATTATCATCGCCCCACCAACAGTTATGTGAAACCATTTCGTTACCTGTTAAATGGTATAAGTCGCTACCATCAATGCAATTAGCTGTAAGTAAACGCATGAACCGACCTTGTGGACCAACCCAACGATGTAAAAACATAAATCTTATCCCATTTGGCGAGATGTCTATGTGATTTACTTTGTGCTTGGCTCCATCCATTGTTGAAATAGGTTGAAAATTTTTCAATTGTTCTAAGGTTATTATCAGGTTTGATGTGTTTTTATCCAAATTGATAAACCATATACCATCTTCTGAATCTGAGGGTAAATCATTCCAATTAACATTTCTATTGAAATAACCATAATCGGGGCGCATAAGAGTAAGCCTGTCAAAATTGAGTGTTAACGCAAATTTACCTGAATTTGCAACCGAATATATTGGTTTATGTATTATCCTTTCTTCACTTGAAGCAATATTCCGGATTTTAGCGATGTATGAATTGTCTTTCGTTGAATAATCATTATAAATAATTGAATATTCAGAACTGGCAAACCATTGCAACATACAACCTTGTTGCCAGTTCCATGCCTTACTTGAACCAATTTCTTTAATAAAATTATTGCTGGTTTTTAATCGAATTGATAATTTTTCTACCACACTACCTCTGGTTTCATTTGTTCCTACCTGGCCAAACAAGATATCTCCTGCAGAATTTAAAGGTGAAATATTATAGTAACCGAAAAAAGATTGTTTTTTTATAGTTTTTGAAACTTTTATTAATTCTGAATCCGGGTGCAGATAGATATTATGTAATGCTCTCTTTATTATGTATCTTTTAATAAAATATTTCATGAAGAAATAGCTATTTACAATCAGAGAGTTTTGTTTTATTAATCTTAAAAGAGATTTTCGTTTTTGGCTCATCAGAGTAGTTTTGTTAATTAAAATTATTGGCTTTACTGGGTTTAAAGAAGAGTAAAACTAAGATGAAAATAAAAACAATACCCGGAAAAGTGTTAGTTGGTATTTCTGCATTTACAACATTCTTTGCCATTATTAAAAATAGTAAACTGATGGTTAATGTTCCAATATTGTATTCGTCATTTATTTTTATAGATTTTTTTAATGAATAATATAATAGATAGAGAAATAAAAAGAAGATTAACATACCTCGGCCAATAAAAAGTTCAATATATCCACTATGAGCTGCTATATACATTTTCTCCCTATAAAAACCTATGCCATGGCCAAATAAAAAATGGAAAATATTAGCCTGGGTTAAAAATTCAAAAGCTTTAGTCCATAAATAAACACGTTCGCCACCTTCCTTATATCTTTCAAGTTGATCATAACGGATAAAATCGGTTTCAATTTTAGTCCAATCATACCCAAGCTCTGTCATAACATAAATGATTGCAAACAAAGAAAGTGAGATAATAATCAGACTATATAAAATGTACTTAATTCTAATTTTTATCAGATCTTTTTGAAAGAAAAGAAATACCAATATACCTATTAGAAATGAACCATAACTTCCCCTACTTCCAGTTAATATGATTCCAATAACATGAAATATAAATAAAACAATAAGCCATATTTTATGACGAAACGTGAGCGCAAACAAGTATTTATTGAGTAACTTAAATAGTAAAACAATTGCACCAATTGCTATGGCAGGTCCTAAATAGTTCGCACTAGAGTACCAACCATCTAATCTGAAAACATAACCCTGAAAAGATTGATATATAAATGGGCCGAATGAAAAGCTGCCAAACAAAAAACCCCAAAAAGCAAAGATTAGTGATAATGTTGTGACAATTATGATTACATTACAAAAAAATTGTGCAAAGTTAATTCTATTGAAATCATAAAGGATAAAAATTCCACCGAATATGATTAAAAACATAATCTGGTGGCCTGCATTAACTATCGAAGAAAATAAAATACCATTTAATAAACAAAAAATTATTGTAAACAACTGTATGGTAATGAATAAGAATAAAAACCTTTTATCTATTAAAATTTTCTTGGAAAATGTAACCCTAAATAAAAAATAAATAGCTAATACTGTGCTATAAATATAAGCATATTTAATAAATATATTAATTCTTTCAACTCCTAAACTGAAATTGAATAGATAAAATAATATGAATAAAGTAACATATAATCCTTTAAATTTTTTGGTGTTTAATTTATTGTTATTGTAACTTAGTAACATAATTTGATTTTTATTCTTTAATGTTCTTAACATCTCTTAAACAAGAAATTAACACATTAAATAAAAAAGCACCTATTTTTATCCGTTGAATGCAATTTTAAAATATTATAATAAAAGTATTTCAAATTCTTAGATGTAATAACTAAAGCCAAAGTATTTTCTTACTTTCCGGGTCTGTAACTTCAATATTGACTTTTCTCCATTTTCTAAGAACATCTTTTATAAAGTATTTATCACTTTCTATGTGCCCATTCCCATACTTAAATCTATTGTCATAAAAATGTCCTGAATCAGGATTAAAGCCTATACCTATTAAATATATTGAAGAGATGTTTCTGATATTTTTTAAAGCATATGCAAGCCCCCACATACCAGTCGAAGTACGCAAGGCTATTAATTTTCTTCTATAGAAAAAGTTAAAAATTACTCTAATTATATATTTTAATTTATTTTCAAGAATTTGACTCTTTAAAAACTTTCCCAAATAAATATTATTTAATTCATATATTGCTTTTTTAAACAAAGAAATTTGGATTAACTTATTATGATAAACTTTTGAGTTATGAGGGAGAACATGAAGATCCTTTTCTCTTTAAATTTTAGAACAATTAATTCATCAACATAGGTGCTTTTAACAATTTCATAATTTTGATTGGTGAACCAAGAATTCGAAATAATGCCAATTGTTTTCAGTAACCAACTTTTCTTGTGATAAGAATTAATTTTTATTAATTCTGTAATTGGAAATGCTTTTATATATACAAAATGTATATTATTAAATTTAGCATATAAAAGCGATATAAAACTTATAAGTAATTCATTTCTAACAATTATAATTTCTACATCATAATTTCTACAAGTTTTTTTTATTGAAAAAATTAGAGGGAAATTAAGAATTAGTCGTGTAAATATGGTGTTTTTATACCGAAAAATATTGTTTACTTTATCATCATGTTGTTTTGATCCCGTTAATAAATAGTGAATTACATGACCAAGATTAATAAACTCCTCTGCAATGATTGTTTGTTCAGCTATTCTGATTTTGTCCACAGAATTGGGAGTGTCAATATAAAGTATTTTCATTTCTTATACCTATTCCAATTTTTTAACCCATTTTATCGTAATAGTCTATTTGATTATAGAAGAATTTATTTAACTTATTTCAAAAAAATTTCAAATTAAGTGTTAATTTATATAAAGATCGCCTCAATTTATGACCAGACTCAAAGTATATTGATTCACCATTTAATGACCATTTTGGGTGAAGATCTATTCGCATCTCTTTTCTGTATCGGAGAGGTTGATAAAATCTACCGATTTTTATTATTTCATCTTTATGTAAATCATAAAGCAGAATAGATGACATTCTGCTCATATCGGGATATGTATCAGTTAATAACCATCGCTTGTTTAGTGATATAGATGGATGACCATCAACACTTTTTATTTTATTAGACAATAGTGTTACAGTTTGACTATTATCATTGAAAACATAATAATTATTACCCATACCTTCAACATAGCAAAATGAAATTATTTCTTTATCATTTTTCCAACAACAATGGGAAGTCATTTTATCTCCATTTAATACATAAAGATTTGTACCATCATTATCTGCAGCAATTAACCTCATAAATCTACCATATACACTTATCCATCTGTGAAGAAAAATAATTCTATTACCACTTGAATTAACATCAATATGGTTTACTTTATGAGTTGCTCTGTCCATAGTGTAAACATAATTAAGATTTTTAAGCATATTGAGAGTAATTATTAATTTAGAATTACCGTTTTCTAAATCAATTTTCCAAATCCCATCATCCTTATTATCAGGTAACTTAATATTATTATTGTTAAAATAACCGTAATCAGGTCGTAGTAAAGCTAACCTTTCAAAATTAAGAGTATAGCCATATTTACCATTTTTATCAATTACACAAATGGGTTTATCATATTTTGAAATGTTTCTACCATCTTTTCCAATAATTCTTGAAACGTATTTTCTTTCTTCTAAATCAAAGTCGTTAAAAATAATTTTATCATAATGTGACGGTAGCCACTGAAGCATACAACCTTGTTGCCAATTCCATGCTCTGGTATAACCAATTTTTATAGACCTTCCACCTTTCTTTTGTAATAAAAAAATATTAGCAACATTGGTTTTACTACCACGTGGCTTTTCATTAGTCGTACTAAGGTATAACACCTCTCCTTGTTGGTTTTCAGGACTAATATTATAATACCCAAAGAACGAGATGTCATGATTAGAAACTTTTAATATTGAGACCTTCTTTTTGTTTACATTTTGTGCAGAATATGTAAAGCTTATAAAATATCTAAATACATAGTATCTTGCGTAAACAATTAATCTATGAATTTTTATTCGCTTAGAAATTATTTTTATACTTTCTCTTAAACTATTTTGATGCATGATATTTTAACATTGCAAACTCGATCAATTTCCTTTCATGCTGACATTTATTAAAACCAACATCATGCCCTAACTATAACTTTTCCTGACAATTATCAACAAAACAATATTTATGAATAGTATACCGGTAAAGGTATATCCAGGCCAGTCAGCATTAGTCAAATTTTTAACTAAAATCATTCCTAACATACTCAAAGAAAAACAATCTGTATATTGTTTTCTTCGTCTGGCAAGCTTAATAATATAATAAATAAAATACGCAAATACTACAAAGCAAACAATACCATAATCAATGAAAAGGCTAAGAAATCCGTTATGAGTAGAAAAACCAAATTTATTGATAATTGCACTATTTCCATGCCCCCATAATATATTATTAAAGTCTGATGCTCTTAGAAACTTAAAAGATTCATTAATAATATAAGCTCTTCCGCCTTCAGCATCTGTACTTAATTGTGTTTGAAAGTGTTCTTCACGCACGAACTCATCAATTATTATGTCAAAACTATATCCCATTTCTCTTGCAAAAAAAAATGTAGCAATTAAAATGAAAAAAAAACCTATTACTATCGATAATAATTTTCTATAACGCATTTTTTTAAAAGAAATGTTTAAACTATAAAAAATCAGAATGCCAAAAATTGTACTTAGCCAGGAACCTCTACTACCAGTTAACAATAGTCCTAAAAAAGTAATAAGTATATATATTAAATTAAAAATCCTTTTTTTCTTTGAAAGTGTTTTAAATTCCAAAGTATTCCTTTTGTAAATTAAAGCTATGATTGCAGCTCCAAAAACCGCCCCCATTCGATTAGAACTTCCATACCATCCTACTATTCTATAACTATTAGTTGAAACTATTTCAATAGAACCAAATGATATACTACCATAAATAATAAGTATTATTGCTACAATAAATGAAATGAGGCCAAGACTAATTAAAGAATCACTTAATAACATTATATATTCCTGTTTATATCTATTTACTAATTTATATGTAAAATAAAAAGCAAAAAATAGTAAACTTTGACCAACTGTAAGAATAAAACCTGAAAGTAACGTTTTATTTAAAATCGATGAGAATAATCCAAATGATAAAAATATTATACTCAACACTAACCCTTTTTTGTCCAATTGTATGCTGATTGTTTTATTTACCTTTGCAATAAAAAAAAATAGAACTACAGAAATTACTAAATATATGTATGCAAATTCAGAAAATAATCTATCCCTATACATTCCATATTCATATGTAATTAGAAATACTAATATGAAAAAATGTACCTTAAATAAGAAGTACTTCATTATATATAGCTATTTTAAAATAGTTTAAGTCGAAATAATTATTTCATTTCAAATTATTCAATGGAAAAACATAACATGGTATTTACAACAGTGTTTTACTCCCATTAATCGAAATATTCTCTTAAAAGCCTAACAAGAATGTAAATTTGCTGAACAATTTTAAGGCTTTGCTTATTATTTAATAGCATTAACCCTTACTTTTTAGTTTTTTGATATGCTCATAATATCTTTCATAAAGTTTATCACGTAAGAATAAATCCATTTTTCTTTTAATAATTGTTTTGTTGGCCTTTTTCATCATGATTATTTCAATGACTTCTCCAATTTCTTCCATTTTTAAGTTATCAATGAAATAAAACTGTTCTACATCAACAAATATTTCTCTAAGGACACTTTTATTGGGGCAAATAATTATTATAGGTTTATTGGACGCGTAATACTCAAAAACTTTACCAGGAATATTATCACTAGTGTATTCTATGAGAAATAAAACATCAATGTTTATATCTTGTTGAAGTCTCCAGCTATCCGCAAAACTTAAGTACCCCATTTGCTTAAAAAAATTAATTTGGTCTAAATCTAATGTGGAGTTTAAAATATCAGGTCCAAAATGTAAAAATTCAATTTTTCTAGTTAGTTCTGATAGACTGTTTAATAATTCATCAATTTTTCTTGGCCCATAAAATCTACCAAAGTGAGCAATTGTTGTATAGTCTTTTTTATTCTTAAACTCCTTTTTAGGTGCAAATTTGAAGTATTGCTCGGAAAATCCATTTGTGATTAATTTAAATTTATTAGATATGACTGGGTGTCTGGACTTAAGTGTTCTTATATATGCTGGGCTAACACAAACAATAAGAGAAGCCCTTTTTAAAATAATTCGTTCATATATTTTATTAATACCCCTAACCATTAAAGAAGTTGATTCTTGAAATTCTTGACCATACCATAAATCTCTATATTCAATAATTAGGGTAGCGTTTTTAAGCAATGAATAAAAATAAGCAATTACAGCATTTGAAGGGGGTCTAACACTACCGATAACTACATGATACTTCTCTTTCGTCATTAATGCCCATTTTATACCATGATACATATAGCTTCTATGTCCATCTGGAAATGGTAGCTTTATAATTCTTTTAATAATATTAAATATTATTTTAAAAAATAAAGGTTTATTTGAACTGACCTTTCTTGAGTTTTGTTTATTTTTTACATGGTTTTTTACTCTGTTTTTGTCAACACCAGATTTCGTTAATACCCGTATTCTTTTATCTACTGAATTATTAAAGTCAAATGCGTCATATTTATATCTATTTACGCTCTCAGTATATACACTAACATCGCTTCCTTTTGATAATAAAAATTCTGCAAGCGTTTTAACTCTTTGCACACCGCCCCCCCCGACGGGTGGAAACAAATAAGATATAATCAAAATTTTCATTAGGAATTATTTAATGTGTTATATTTTTTAATCAGAACCTCAACAATCCTTCTCGCAGTTTTTCCATCCCAAAGTTCAGGAATTCCACCTTTTTTCCATTTCCCTGCTAATAATTTATCAATAGCAGGTTTTATTGCATCAGGATTAGTTCCTATTAATTCATTTGTTCCTATTGTAATAGTTTCTGGTCGTTCTGTATTATCGCGTAAAGTTATGCATGGGATTCCCATTATAGTGGTTTCTTCTGTAATACCACCTGAATCTGTAATTACTGCTTTTGCATGTTTAACCAGATAATTAAATTCTAAATATCCCATAGGATGGATTATATGTAAATTTTTAGCTTCTATACCCAATTCGTTAAATATTTTTGTAGTTCTGGGATGAATCGGAAAAACAACCGGTAAATTGTGAGAAGAAGTGATTTCATGCATTAATGCTTTTAATTTTATGCCTTCATCTACATTGGCAGGACGATGCATTGTTAAAACAATATATTCACCTGCTTGCAAATTTAAATCATTATACTCAACTGGCTTTTGTAGTCTATTTATATTAGCCAACAATGTATCAATCATAACATTACCAACAAAGAATATTTTATCCTCAGAAACTCCTAAGTTTTTTAAATTAGTATTTGCTATTTCAGATGTCGTGAAAAAATAATCGGCTAAGGCATCCGTTACCATACGGTTAATTTCTTCGGGCATGGTTAAATCCCAGGAACGGATTCCAGCTTCGACATGTGCTACTTTGGTATTCAATTTTTTAGCTACAATACTACAAGCCATTGTACTTGTAACATCTCCTACAACCATTACTAAATCAACTGGATTAGCTACTAGTTCTTTTTCAAAAGCAATTAATATTGCTGCCGTTTGTTCTGCTTGCGTGCCGCCTCCGCACCCCAGGTTTACATCTGGTTCTGGGATATTAAGTTCTTCAAAAAATGTACCACTCATTTTCTGATCGTAATGTTGGCCAGTATGCACTAAACGATACTGTATTTTTTTGCCCGTTTTCTGTGCATTTTGAATGGCATGAATAATGGGTGCAATTTTCATGAAGTTTGGTCGTGCGCCAGCTATTAAGGTGATTTTCATATTTATTTTAATTCCAGAGTTTATTTTGATATATGTCAATCAATTTTTTCGTAACATTAACCACATCGTGATGCTTTTTTATAAATTTCCTACTTTTTTCCCCGATTATTGGAAAAGTCTTTTTATTTTGCAAAAGATTTCTAAGTTTTTCAGTAATGTTGTCTTTATTTATATTAATTATTGGTATTTCATTAGCATAATCGATATATTGAAAGTATCTTTCATCTATATAGGCACAAGTTGGACGACCTACTGCCATTGCCTCTAGAGCCGCTGTGCCATACCAACCAACGGAAATCTGATCAATGAATATGTCACATTTCTTATATTCATCAAAAAGTTCAGTATGTGTAAGGCCCTCTGCTATTTTTAAAATTACAGGATAACCCTCATCAATTAATCTTTTTATTGCCATCTGAACATACAAGGTTCCTTTAAACCCACGACTTGTTGGTGCGTGTAAGATAATTATCTTTTCTTTTTTATCTTTTGGTACTAATGGATAAAATTTTATTTTTTCTAAATCTATGGCTAAAGGTAAAATATCATCAATCTCATAATTATAAGTCTTGGCAAAATCAATATGAGTAGGTAAGCAACAAATTTTATAATTCAAATACTTTTTTTCGTTATCAATTCTACCTGCAATTTTTTTATCATGTTCTTCTTGATTTTGGAAATAATCATGTGTTTCCGGTAAATTATATCGTGATACCAGTGTTTTATAGTTTCTGATATCATTACCCAAGTACTCCATAACTATTTTCTTTCCCAACAGTTTGTAAAAAGGTAAATCTCGTTGATTTCTGAAAAGTGTTTGCCCAAAATAGAAGTGAAAAGTATTATAGCGAAAGAACCAGTAAAATCTTCTTAACCTGTTCCAGCTATGCCTAAATATTTTTTGAGTAAAATTGCCTCCATAAAGTAATTCGATATCAGCTTGGCGTTTTGATAAATCCCTTGACACAACTGAAATGGCAATAATACCTTGGTTTCTGAGTTCTTTGGCAAAAAGTCCGGCCTGCGTACCATAGTTTACAAGTCCATGGAAAACTTTTAATTTTTTTGCCATTATTTAAACCGGTTTAAAATTTCACACACTTTTTTAACTTCTCTCATTTCCATTACCGGGCTAATTGGTAAGCTTAAGACCTCTTTGTGAATTAGCTCTGTAACAGGATAATTTGAATTTTTCCACTCCTTGTATGCCTTTTGTTTGTGCGGAGGTATGGGATAATGTATTAATGTTTGAACATTATTTACATTCAAATATTTTTGTAGTTCGTCCCGTCGCGGATGGCGGATGACAAAGAGATGCCAGACGTGACTTTCAGCAGTAAATAGCGAGTCGTTAGTATTAAGACAAGGAAGAAAAATATCCGGATGTTTTATATTCTCGCAGTAGTATTGGGCAATTTGGCAGCGGTACTGATTGTCTATATCCAGTCGTTTAAGTTTTACACGCAGAACGGCAGCCTGGATTTCATCAAGCCTTGAATTTAAACCTTTGTAATCGTTGATATATTTTTTGGAAGAGCCGTAATTTGCCAATGCACGGATTATATTTGCCAATTTGTCATCATCAGTTGTAACTGCTCCACCATCACCTAATGCTCCTAAATTTTTACCAGGATAAAAACTGTGACCTGCAGCATTACCCAATGAACCTGTTCTATTGTCTTTATAAAAGGCACCTGTTGCCTGGGCATTATCCTCTATTAATTTTAAATCATATTTCTCTGCAATCTCTTCAATTTCGTGATGCATAGCATTTTGTCCATAAAGATGAACAAGTATAATTGCTTTTGTGCGTTGAGTAATATTTTTCTCAATTTTAGAAGGATCAAGATTATAGGTTGACAAGTCTGGTTCAACCAAAATCGGGGACAATCTATTATCAGTTATGGCTAGAATTGTGGCAATATAGGTATTAGCAGGAACTATAACTTCATCACCTTCCTGCATAATTCCTAATTCAATATAGCCTTTTAGAATGAGACGTAAAGCATCAAGTCCATTGGCAACACCAATACAATGTTTTGTGTTTATATAATTTTTATATTCATTTTCAAAAGCTTTTACTTCGTTTCCCAATAAATACCAACCTGAACCCAAAACTCTATCAATCGACTGTTTTAATTCAGATTGGAAACTATCATTTATAGCTTTTAGATCAAGAAATTTAATCATTTTATTGTAAATTTTCTTTATGTTTTTTCGAAATCCATCATTAAGTAAGAATTTTCCTAAAATTCACCATTCTAGATTTTGATAACATGGAACTAAGTAAAATTAGTTTTGTGCATAAGTTAATGTATTCAATATTAGTGTACACTTTTCAAGAAATTTACTATATTGAATGATTGTAATAAGAAATATCATAAATCTTATCGTTTCCATTTTATGTAAAAGTAATATTTACCATTAATTTAGCAAATTTTTTAAGCATTCCTTTCCAAATAAAAATATTGAAAACCTATATTAACCTGTTGAGTTTTCCATATCCCTTATATCAACTTCATTACCATGATTAACATTTCCTGTGCTTATTTAGCTATAAAAAAACCTATAATTTCACATGAGAATTTATCTCAATCATAGAACTCAATCTAGCTCAACCCAAATGATTTATTTATTCAAATTGGAATGTATGCTAATTTGTTTATGAATGTAACCTTTAGTGGTTAAATGAAATTTTTGAAAATTTCTTGTAACAAACTATTTTTAAAAATAATTTCATGAAGCTCTGTTTCGGTGTGTGCTCATTTTCTCCTCTGAGTAGATGAGATGCAAGTCGAATCAATGACAAGGAAGAAGTAAAAATCAGAAGTTGGACGAATCTCGAAAGTGGAACGAATCGGGATAAAAGAGTCTAATACTTCGCCCTAAGGCGTAATTTAAATATATTTTCTTATAAGACCCTTCATAGCTTGCTACGGGAGTTTCATCATTTCCTTTTTTTAAGGTTCAAGAAGAATTATTTTATTTTTTTTACAGGCAGACCAGCATAGATACCTTTTTCTGTTAACAAAACCAAGTACCCAACAACGATGTCATTGCCAATTTGCTTATTGGTATTAAATTTTAGTTAATTTTAATCCAGTATCAAGTTTTATGGAGGCAGAACATTCTTAACTATATTAAAAAAAACTATATGACTACTATCTTTTCTTAAATAAAATCGCTGGATTTCCGTACCATATTTCATTATCGCCAACATTTTTTCTTACCTGGCTTGATGCACCAATAATTGAAAACTTACCAATGCTAAATCCGGGCATCAAAGTGACATTAGCCCCAATTAATGATCCATCACCTACACTGCCAACTAGTTTAACGTCTCCTTCTTCCAAATTGGGAGTGTCTGTTAGCACAAAGCCGTATTTTATTGTCACATCATTACCGATTTTTGCGTTAGCAGAAATTGTACACCTGCTTCCAAAAGATGTATTGTCACCAATAATAACATTATCTCTTACTTCGCAATAAGCAGTAAATTTGCAATTATCTCCGATAATTGCACCTTTTCTAATAATACAAAAAGGGCCAATTTTAACATTTTTACCAATTGTTACACCTTCTTCTACATAAGCCAATTGATGTATATTGGCACTTTTTGAAATCTTTGATTTAGTTTTCATAATTATTAATTTTAATTTTTAGTTATTATTTTTTTTGCTGGTATTCCCATGTAAATCGAATTACTTTCTAGTAAATCCTTGGTTACAACTGAACCAGCTCCCACAGTTATTTTATCAACAATATTGATTCCAGGTAATAGCGATACATTACTTCCAATAAAAACTTTGTTTCCTATAACAGGTCCTTTATGTAGATTTCTAGGATCATTTGCGAATGGATTATTGTCAGTAACAGAACATACATGAACTCCAATAAAACTATCTTTTCCAATTATCATATTTCCAGCAATATTACTTCCAGTCATAATCTTTGATCTTGATCCGATATGTGCATTAAAACTTATAACTGCACCAGTGCCTATTACAACATCATTTTCAATTACAGCGTTCTCTCTCAAAAATGACCTATCCGCTAAATATGAGTTTGATCCTACCTTAACACCCGAATAAATAATCGACTGATCGCCAACATAAATATTCTCATCTAAAATAGTTAAATCTTTTAAATCACATAGTGCCATTTGATTTTTACCAACACTAGGTGGCTTACCAATAATGCATGAAGAAGCTATAACAACATTTTTTTTAATTATAACATTCGGAAAAATGATTGTAAAAGGACCTATTTCAACGCTTTCATCTATTTGTGCTCCATCATAAATAATTACGTGCTTGCCAAAATTATGTTTAATTTCTTTTAGTTTCTTCATCTTTTTTGCATTTTTAGTTTACAAAAATACTCATAATTACGTTCATAATCATCCTCATCATACTTATGTGATGCTAAAACAAGACATATTGCTCCTGATGAAAAATCAAGTAATTCCCTCCAAATACCTGGTACTACAAGCAATCCGTAATCAGGCCTATTTAAAGTGACTATTTTTTTATTTATTCCATCATCTAACAAAATATTAAAAGAACCACTTGCAGCAACAATAAGCTGATTCAACTCTTTATGCGCATGACCTCCGCGATCTTCACCCCCAGGGATATCGTATAAATAATATACTCTATTAACTTCAAAAGGTACGGTTAGATTGTTTTCAATAGCAGTAAGATTCCCGGCTCTATTATGCACCTTTGGAAGTTGGATTATAGTACAATTGTAGATTGTATTTTTTATTTCTCTAACCATTTCAAATAATTTTTATAATCAAAGATGTAATCCTCTTTCGAATAAGAGGTAGAACTTAAAACCATTGCTAATGAATTTGTTGAAAAATTATTCATTTCCCTCCACAAGCCACTTGGTATATATAATCCATAGTAAGAACGATTAAGAGGAAAAGTTACTTTTTGTTTACCATCATCAACGACCACATCAAAACTACCCGAAAGGGCTACTATTAGTTCTTGTTGCTTTTTAAATGCGTGACCACCCCGGATTTGTCCTCCTGGAACATCGTATATCCAATAGGTTCGTTCAATTTTAAATGGAATGTGTTCATCCTCTTCGATATAAGTGAGATTCCCTCGAGGGTCCAGAAATTTGGGCAAATTAATTATTTTAGGCATAATCTAGATTTTCTTAAAAATGGATCTTATTTTGTTGATCGCCTCATTTTTTAGGTACCGATAATCTTTATTTTTTGTTATTTCAAACAAACCCAATGAAATTATTGTACCTAATAGAATCTTTAGCAGAAGTTGATAAAATAAATCTACATCAAGTAAAGTGGTAAACACTTTTAAAGCCAAAAACATGACTATAGATATAATTAATGCAGGCATCAAATTAAGAAATATTCTGATTGGTTTTAAATTAACAAATTTTGAACCATAAGAAATCATGAGGATAGCAACTCCAAGCTGTTGAAAAGCTAAAACATAAAGCATTGGTTTAATACCAACGAATATTGCCGTCAATATAATTGGTATGGCCATTATTTTTCTAATAAGACCTAATTTTAATATTAAATCGGATCTACCCGCAATTTTTAATATACTGGACATCATTTTATCTAATGGAAAAAAAAGGACAGAAAAACATAAAATTTCCAAATATTCACCTGCAATAGCCCATTGTGGCCCCATCAGAACAATAGTAATTTCTTTGGATATTGCTGATAAACCTATTAGCAAAACAAATGTTATCAAGGAGCTGCATTTTAGTAGACGAAGGAACACCTCTTCATATCTACTTTTGTCATTTTGAATGGATGATAAAACTGGATAGCTGACTCTATCCACAATTGCTGACATTGTTTCCGCAGGTAAAATTTTAAAGCTCTGCGCCTTGGTATATTGGCCTAAATTTTCAACGGGATAGAATTTACCGAGAATAAGATAATAAATATTTCTATATATAGTATCAATTAATCCAAGCAACATTAAATTCTTACTAAACCTAAAAAGTTCCTTAAAGATCTGGAAACTGAATTTTTCTTTCGGATACCATTTGTTCCACATCCAGAGCAATCCACTAGTGATGATACCATGAGCAAGTAATTTATAGACTAAACTCCAAACACCGTAACCAGTGTAAGCAAAATATATTCCAAGGCCTCCAGAACCTATGGCCGCTATAATTGAAATCCTAGTTAATAATCTGAAATTAATTTTTTTTATAAGTATTGTTCTCTGAACTATTGTTAATGCATTTATAATTAGAGTTAATCCAATAACAATAATCAATTTTTCTAATACCGATTCATTATAAAAATTACTGATTAACTTGGAACTAAAAATTAAGATCATGTAAAAAAGAACACTAATTACTAAATTGAAATAAAATACTGTAGCATAATCCTTTTCAGTACAATTAGTTTTACGAATAAGTGCTTGATTAAATCCACTCTGGATAAATATACTTGAAAGTGCAATAAAAATTGTTAGCATACCAATCAGGCCAAAGTCAGCAGGTGTTAAAAGCCTAGCCATTACAATTCCAACGACGAAAGTGATAAATTGAGAGGCAAATTTATCAATGAAACTCCACATTAGTCCTGATATAATACTCTGTTTTAAAGACATAAACTGTAATGGTTAATAGTATTCTTAATTATCAGACAAAAAGAGTACAACTTCATTGTGGCATTGTTTATTTATAATTTATACTAATATTTCTTTCAATTAAAAATGATGTGATTGTTCATAATTTCCTTAATATTACTGTTAGTAATAACATTACAGTTTCCCAATCGCCCTAAATTTCCACCCTATTTTTATTAAAAATTCCTTATCAAGAATATTCCTCCCATCAAAAACAAAAGCAGGTTTAAACATTTCGTTACGATTTTTCTTTTGAATTAAAGCAGAGGAAAAACCGCTGTCAATAAAAGGTTGAGAAATAGCTAGAAAAATTGTAAGCATACCTACTAAACCGTAGTCGGAAGGTAAAAGCAAACGGGCTAAGACTAATCCCATAAGGAATTGTAATCCTTGTACTGAAAATCTTTCTATAGCACTCCAAAAAAAACCTTTGGCTGTTTCTTGTTTAAGGGATTTTGTCAAAATTATTTATTTTCTTCAATCAGTTTTAGAAGATATTTACCATATCCGTTCTTTTTTAATGGTTCAGCCAATATTTTTAATTGTTCTTTATTAATATATCCTTTATTAAAAGCAATTTCTTCAAGACAAGCAACTTTTAAACCTTGTCGTTTTTCAAGAGTTTCAATATAAGAAGAAGCATCAAGCAAAGATTCATGAGTACCAGTATCAAGCCATGCATAACCACGTCCCATGAGATTTACTTTTAGACGTTTTTGTTTTAAATATTCCTGATTAACAGTAGTTATTTCTAATTCTCCACGAGCAGAAGGCTTTATTGTTTTAGCTATTTGAACTACGTCATTTGTATAAAAGTATAAACCAACAACAGCATAATTAGATTTAGAGTTATTAGGCTTTTCTTCTATACTTTTTACATTACCATTATTATCAAAAGCAGCAACACCATATCTTTCGGGATCGTTAACATTATAACCAAAAACAACAGCTTTTTTTTCGTTTTTAACTGTTTCAACAGCTTTTTTTAATAAAGTAGTAAGTCCATAACCATGGAAAATATTGTCTCCAAGAACTAAACAAACATTATCATTGCCAATAAATTCTTCACCAATAATAAATGCCTGAGCTAGTCCATCGGGACTTGGCTGTTCTGCATATTTAAATATCATACCAATGTCTTTACCATCGCCTAAAAGTTTTTTAAAATGTGGTAAGTCTTGAGGAGTGGAAATAATAAGCACTTCTCTAATGCCTGATAACATAAGAACAGACAAAGGATAATATATCATTGGTTTGTCGTAAATAGCTAAAAGTTGTTTAGAAACACCTTTTGTTAAGGGGTAAAGGCGAGTGCCTGAGCCGCCTGCTAGGATTATGCCTTTCATGTTTTAAGGATTAAATATAAGTTTTTATTAGTTTAAATTCTTATAACCTTGCATCCACAATTTCCTTATCCAATATCCCCTTCACATCAAAAACAACAGCCCCATTATTTTTATGTTCTTTAATATCAATCTCTATAAACTCATTGTGAGCAACGGCAAGAATGATAGCACCGAAATTATTATTCTTTGGATATTCTGTGAGAATGTCTATTCCATATTCATGTTTTACTTCTTCGGGATTAGCCCATGGATCAAAAACATCTAATTGCATGCCATAGGATTTTAATTCGTAGTAAATGTCGATGGCACGTGTATTTCGTATGTCGGGGCAATTTTCTTTAAATGTAATACCGAGCATAAGAGCTTTGGCATCTTTAACAGGCTTTCCTGCTTTTAGCATGAGTTTGATAACTTCACCTGCAACATATGGCCCCATTGAATCGTTTAATCTACGTCCTGCAAGGATAATCTCTGGGTGATATCCAACTTCCTGTGCTTTTTGGGCAAGATAATAGGGGTCAATACCAATGCAATGCCCACCTACTAAACCGGGTCGAAAAGGAAGGAAATTCCATTTGGTCCCTGCTGCCTCAAGTACTTCCAAAGTGTCAATGTTCATTAGGTTGAAAATTTTAGAGAGCTCATTTACAAATGCAATGTTGATATCGCGCTGGGAGTTTTCGATAACTTTAGCTGCTTCTGCTACTTTAATACTTAAAGCCAGATGTGTTCCTGCTGTAATAATTTCCTGATAAAGCTCATTTACTTCTTTTCCAATTTCAGGATTAGAACCCGATGTGACTTTTTTAATCGTTGTCAAAGTGTGCACTTTGTCACCAGGATTTATTCGTTCCGGAGAGTAACCGGCAAAAAAATCTACATTATATTTCAAACCAGATACTTCTTCAACAACAGGTATACAATCCTCTTCTGTAGCTCCAGGATATACTGTTGATTCGTAGATGACAATGTTACCTTTCGAAATAACCTTACCAACTGCTTCTGATGCTAATATTAGTGGTGTTAGATCAGGTCTATTATTTTTATCAGTAGGTGTTGGAACAGTTACTATATATATTTCGGCATCTGAAACATCTTTTGATTGAGTCGTAAATTTTAAATATTTTGCCTGTTTCAAATCATCATTAGTAGTTTCAAGTGTCGAGTCATACCCATTTTCCAATTCATCAACTCTTGCCTTATTTATATCAAAACCGATAACGGCCCTGATTTTGCCAAATTCTACCGCAAGGGGTAATCCTACATAACCCAACCCAATTACTGCTATTTTCTTCTGCATCAAATTATTGTTTAAAATATTCTTTGTACCAACTATAAAATCTCTTTAAGCCTTCTTCAATATTAATAACTGAACAATAATCAAAATCATTTTCAATTAATGTAACGTCGGAATAGGTTTTCAAAACATCTCCATCACGCATCGGCATGAAACGAATATTTGCCTTTTTACCTATTATCTTCTCAAGACTTTTAACGAAGTCCATTAAGTTCACCGGAAAGGAATTCCCTATATTATATATGCTATAATCACTTGAAGAACTCATTTTAGAAATAACACTAAAGACGCCTATGATAATATCATCTATAAATGTAAAATCTCTCACCATATCACCATCATTAAAGACAGTAATAGGTTGACCGTTACTTATCTGTTTTACAAAAATAAATGGAGCCATATCGGGTCTTCCCCATGGACCATAAACTGTAAAGAAACGTAAACCCGTAGTTTTTAACTTATATAAGTGACTATATGAATGAGCCATCAGTTCATTTGCCTTTTTACTTGCTGCATAAAGGCTTATTGGTTTATCAACATTATCTGTTTCTTTAAAAGGAACATCTTCTCTGTTTCCGTAAACACTAGAACTACTGGCATAAATAAAATGCTTAATATTAAAATTTCGGCATGCATCAATTACATTAATGAATCCTGTTATATTATTCTCAATATAAGTATGAGGATTAGTAATGCTATATTGTACTCCTGCCTGAGCTGCCAGATTACAAACTATATCAAATCTTTCCTTTTCAAAAAGTTGCTCCAAATTATATCTATCAGTAATATCTACTTTTGAAAATTTGAAATTATTGTACTTTTTACTAGAATGAATAACATTAGGCCATATACTATCTTCATCAATTCCTAATATAGGAAGTTTTGCATATTTTAACCTTACATCATAATAACTATTGATATTATCAATTCCAACAACATCATAACCTTCTAATATTAGTTTTTCGGCTAAATGATAACCAATAAAACCTAAAACCCCTGTTATAAGTATTTTTTTTTCCAATTCAACTATTTTATTCAATTACAAATAATTCAACTTTTATTTAAGGTTCTCCCAATACCACCGTGTCGCCTTATCCAATCCTTCTTTTACCGAAAACCTAGGATCGTAAACAATTAACTTCTTTGCTTTTTCAATACTCGCCAATGAGTGAGGAATGTCTCCTTCTCTATTCGGTCCATGCTTGATTTCTATGTCTTTTATATTGTAGTCAAACTCCGAGAGATTTTCTTTTAAAATTTCAATAAGTTCATTCAGATTAGTTCTTTCTCCAAATGCCACATTAAAAACTTCGTGTTTTGTTTCTGTATTAAATAGTTTTTCTTGTGGTGTAATTGCTGCTAACTGATTTGCCTGTATTACATTGTCAATGTAGGTAAAATCACGGCTGTAAAGCCCATCACCATTTATTACAGGTGATTCATGCTTCATCAATTGCATTACAAACTTTGGTATTACTGCTGCATAAGCTCCATTTGGATCTTGTCGTCTTCCAAATACATTAAAATACCGTAGTCCTATGGTTTCAATACCGTAGATATCAGAGAAGTTTTTGGCGTAAAGTTCATCAGCAAATTTCGTAATTGCGTAGGGAGATAGAGGGTTTCCTATTTTATCTTCAACTTTTGGTAAATCTGGATGATCGCCATAAGTTGATGAAGAGGCAGCATAAACAAAGCGTACTACTTTGGCTTCTTTGGCAGCAAATAACATTTTAACAAAACCACCAACATTTACATCTGTAGCTGTCATTGGGTCTACTATAGAACGAGGGACAGAACCAAGTGCGGCTTGATGTAGTACGTAATTACATCCTTCAACTGCTTTTTGGCAATCTTCATAATTTCTTATGTCGCCTTCTATTAACGTGAAATTTTTATTTGATATAAAGTCGACGATATTTTTTCGATGTCCTGTCATTAAGTTATCTAAACAAACTACTTTGTTTCCTTGTTCCAATAAAGCTTCACAAAGGTTAGAGCCTATGAAACCGGCACCACCAGTTACGAGGACTTTGGAGTTTATTATAATTCGGTTTACTGACATATTTATTATTCTTTTTTTTACTTATTATATATTTTGTTGCTCCGCGCCATTTTTTGTAATCCCTGATATGGTCGTGCCTCCCTACAGGGCAGGCTGAATTTAGCGGATTGAACGGATTATTAGTCCACCCCAGTACGTTACACTACGGGACAGGCAGATTACGCAGATTATACGGATTATTGATCCACCCCAATACGTTACACTACGGGACAGGCGGATTGCACGGATTGGCACAAATTTTTATCAGTGTTAACCCTGTGTAATATTTGTTTTATTAATCACTAACAAGTTCTAATAGTATTATTACACGGGGTTAATTTGTGTAATTAGTGGTTTTAAAATAAGTCAGAGTGTGTGCCTGTTCGAGTTAGCCAAATTTCGTTATCATCAATAAATATTTTCCAAATAAGCAGCCAATCGGGTTTTAAGTGTGCTTCCCAATAACCTGAATATTCTCCTGCTAATTTATGTGGTTTATTTTCACCCGGAAGTGCTCCTGATTCTTCGAGCTTTTTAATAGACTTTTTCAACAAATTCATGTCATAACCTCTCTTCTGAAGAAGTTTAACATCTTTCCTAAACTTATTAGTAAAAACAAGTTGATACATTAAATTCCGAGAGCATTAAAAAGTTCTTGTGAGTCTTTCAACCGGATGCCTTTTTTATTTTCTACGTCATCCATTGCCTTTCGTGTTTCATAATTAGGCATATGTTCTTCAACTACTTGAATTTCAATGTTCATCTTCTTTAGAAGAAGTGTAAGTAAATTCTTTTCTTCCTTCGATTTTGGTTTAATTACTATAGTAGTCATTTCAGTTATATTTTCTACAAATATACAAAATTTATCATCGAATTATGCAAATTTTCATGGATTATTGGTCAACGGATTGGACGATTTTTTTTCTTGTCTTCGCCAATGCAACACCCTAAATATTTTCAGCAATTACTTTGGTTAGTTGCTGCTGCTCCACATCCATGTTAAGTATAATATTTTTCTTTCTTTTGGACTCTGGTAAAAATACTTCGAGTTGATACATTGTTTGGGTGAGTTCAGCAGCTCTTTTCACTGAAAATGGTGTCTTAGTCTTGTATAAAAGCCTTTCAAGCTCCTTGTAAACAGCATAGGCTGTAAATGAGATACAAATATGAGCTTCTATTCTATTTCTTAAATAATGATAAATGGGTCGTATTTTCAGATCTGTTTTAGACATCCGGAATGCTCTTTCAATGTGCCATAGGTTATTGTAATTCTCAATAATCTTTTTTGCTCCTAAGCGTGTACTGGTTATGTAACCTTTTAAGCCATCCCAAACTTCATCTTTTTTAAATTTCTCGTAATCGATCTCAATATTAATTTCACCTTCTAATTTTAAATATTTATTGTAGCCCCTACTATTAATATTTGACTTGGTTAGCTTGCCAGACTTAATACGTTTTTCCAATCTATTTAAGCCCCTTTTTCGGTTGTGTGCATCCTTTTTAGCTCGTTTATCGGAATGGCTGATGATTAACCTTTGTCCAGGTGACTTTACTATAATTTTATGCTCACCATTTTTTAATTGGGCTTCAAGGATTTGATCCTTTACTTTGACACTCTCGTTTTTTATCCTTGCCCCTAAAATATACTGATATCCATTTTCCTTCAGCTGTTTTATATTTTCGGTTGATAGTAAACCAGCATCTGCTACTACGATTGGTTTTGTTAAATTAAACTTCTTACTTATTTTCTCAAGTACTGGTATTAATGTATGCCCTTCGTAGATGTTTCCTTCAAAGATTTCGTAACCAATAGCATAGCCGCCTAAACCAACCAATAGCCCAAGAAATATCTGAGGGTTCTGGTGTTTGCCATCTTTTGAAAAACCTGTTTTGCGAAGATCATCCTCATCTGAGGATTCAAAATACAAAGTAGTCATATCATAAAAAACAACACTTAGTTTATTATTCAATAATTTCTTGGTGTGTTTAAAAGAGATTTGCTCAACTTGGTCTTTTAGACTGTTATTTAGTTTGTCCAAAAAACGATAAATATTGCTTGCTTTGACGCCAATGCCCTGATAACGGAATAAATAATCAACTGTCTTTAACTTGCTTAGCGGAAAAGCAAGGCGGGCTATAACCAAATGTCGGAATAGTTCTTCTTTTACATTATTAAATCCGATAGAATCATAGATTTTTCCAAAAATTAATTCCGGTCCGATGACTTGAACATTGGAATTATTTAGTGTTTTGAGAAAACTTTCTATCTGAGAATCTTCTTGGGAAACAAACAACGTTGGTTGGTGAAGAATTTCATTTAGTTCATGCCTTGCTTGATGAAGTAATAAAGATATTCCTTCCTCGGTTTTACTACTGCCAATAGTTTTTACCACTTTATATTTTTGTGATTCTTTGGAAATGATTTGAACGCTGATACTTCCACTCCTGTTCTTTAATTTTCGTATAAACATGCGGCAAATATACAATGCAACACCCAGAATGAAAATACAGTATCTGAATATCAGTAGATTAAAGAGTGTTTTTTATAGGGTGGCGAAGACAGGTGCAAATTTTCATGGATTATTGGTCAACGGATTGGACGATTTTTTTTCATCGAATTACGCGGATTAAACGAATTATTGTCCACCCTAATACGTTAACTACAGGACAGGCAGATTACGCAGATTAACACCCCAATACGGTCGTTCCCTGGTTAAATATTGCTTAGCCTGAATGAAATATGCTTCGTATTTTACGGGGTAAACATTTCACCCCAATAAAATATAAATGAATTTTATAGGGTAAACAGGGTAAACTCCACTACCACAGTGAAATAGGAAAATGATTTCACGAGGCGAGCGGGGCAGGCGGATTATTTATTTAAGGTGTTATGCAACTTTTCTCTTTTTATCTGTGTTAACCCTGTCTGCCCTGTAACGTAAGCATATCAGGGTGTAATATTTGTTTTATTAATCACTAACAAGTTCTAATAGTATTATTACACGGGGTTAATTTGTATAATTCGCCTGCCCCGTTGCGAAGCGTACTGGGGTGGATCATTTTTTACAATTCATCAAAAAACACCTGGGCATGAAGTATTTTTACGCTGTTATTTTTGTTAAAAAGCAAATGTTCTAAGTCTTTCATTTTGTTTTTCAGGTCAATGTTTTTAAAGATTCCGGATGCATTTTGTTTCTGTTATGCTGCAAATATGGTGCATTATAGAAATAGAATAAATAGTTTTTGTTTGTAAACGGAGGCTTACGTGAGGAAGCCAACGGATTACTTAGTGCTTGCCAGAAAACACCAATTTCTTCGTTATTCTCGTGCAGAAACCAATCATCCGTACGGACTTCTTATTTTCTGCACTTCGCATTCCGATAGCTATCGGAACGAACTTGACGTTTTCTGACTAAGCACTCCAAAATATTTAGTTTTCGTGCAGACATTACTTATAAAAACTATAGTTGGTATGAAACAACTACATCCTGTGAAATCCTAATGAAATAAATTAGATTTCACTGGACAAGTAAGATTTGAGCAATTTGATTTAGTCACAAGGCGAAATCCACTTTGCAAGCCGATTTCCCAAATACATCTTACCATAATGTGTCTTTAGGTGCTTTTCACGTTTTGTGGCATCTTGTTGGTTCAAACATCCCTCAAAATAAATTAATTTAAAGGGTCGTCTATCCTTAGTGGATTTCACATCGCCTTTCTGATGAGCCTCAAATCTTGATGGTAAATTTTTAGTATAACCTGTATATTTTTTTCCATCCTTTAAACTTAAAAGTATATAAACCCAATAAAAGTCTTCAAAAAAATTTACCATCATTTCACTGGATAAAAACGAAAAGTACGGTTTGGCGCCATAAAAATAAATATTAAATCCTGTTTCGTTTTAAGATACATTTCTTATTATCCATTCATTAAACAAGGGATCATTTAGTACATAAGATGAATCTCTTGTGGATATTAATCCTTGTTTTTTCAGATCATTAACAGCTCTTGCAATATTGATCTTTTTATTGTCAATCTCTGAGTATATATTAACTATACCTTTGGCAATAGCGGTTATAACAACTTTATTTTCACGTTTTTTGGATATGTCTTCCCAGTTCTTTTCAAGATAACTTTTCTCAACAATCAGTAATTGCTGTAGTGTTTCTTCGTGTGATACAAGCACTTCAGTATCTGACAATTTGTAATTGATTAGTAATTCCTGAGCATATAATTGAGTATAATATGGATGTCCTTTGGTGAATAGTAGTATTTCTGAAATTCTGTGGGAATCAATCGTTATATCGTTCTCTACAAAAACTCTTTTTAAGTATATTTTAAAATCGTGATTGTTAATATTTCCTAACTCAATAATTCTGGTCATGCGGTAAAATGGAGAATTTTTACTTAAAAAAAAGCTCACTCATTACCGACTCATAACTTCCATTAAATAAGAATGTAGTATTTTGTTGCAATTGAATTACTGAGCGAAAAAGTTTTACAATATGCTCACCATCAAGTTTTTTTATATCACCAAACTCGTCAAACGCTGCCAGCATCTTTTTTTTATTCTTGGCTGCATAAAATCAATCAAGTTTAGGCTATCTTCCAGCAAATCAAAGGGAGCAGACTTTGCTTTTGAGTTAAACTCCAAAATAAAATTATAATCTTCTATCTCGCTCTTAAACTTGATGTTTTTAAAAGCGTCGGTTATATTACTTACCGCCTGCCGGAAATACTTATCGAGTTTATTGTTGGCAAATACACTTTCGGTAATTCGGTGGGCAAGCGAGGAAATATCAGAGGTGGAAAACACGTCAATATTACATGTAAAATAACCATCCTCCTTCAATTGTCTTATGAGTTCCATCATTAAAGATGTTTTACCCATTCTTCGAGGTGCAATAATAACAATACTTTGACCGGCTAGTATCAATTCTTTAATCAGTCGGATTTCTTTATCACGACCTATTAAATTATTTCCATAAACCGGCTTACCTACTTGATTCATATATTATTAACAATAGTACAACTTATGTATGGTACAGGTTTTGTCTTATTGATTGATTCGCTTGCTATCATCGGATTGTAGTATTTGTTGATCCCTGCCTAGCCGACAGGCAGGCGTGGATTTTATTTGTCATCCCTGATACGGTCGTGTTCTCCCTACCACAGTGAAATAGGAAAATGATTTCACGAGGCGAGCGGGGCAGGCAGATTTAGCGGATTAACACCCCAATACGGTCGTTTCTCCCTATGGGGCAGGCGGATTATTTTTTTTATAGGTTTTAAAGTTCCAGAATTCAAAAGTTAATGATTAATCAAAAGTCTTTCAAGATCAGCTTTTAATTTTGGCAGATCTTTGCATATAATCTGCCAAACAAGGTCAACATTAATACCAAAATAATGATGGGCGATGATATTGCGAAAACCATAAATCTTTTGCCAGTTTATCTGCTTATTTTTTGCCTTTATATTTTCGCTAAGTTTTCCGACTTCTTCGCCAATAACAATAAAGTTCATCATTGTAGCATCAAAATCCCGATCGTTTTGATAAAGTTGTTCAGCCGATTGGTATATGGAAGTGTATCGAATAATCTTTTCAATGGTTTCGAGCATAGAGAGCAAAATGTAATAGTCTTTATTAAGCATAGATTGCATCTTTCAATACCAGTGGTTTAAAAATAGGTTTAATCCATTTTTTTGAGCAAATATCAACTTCCCGATTAAAATGCATTTTCAAGTATTTTTTAAGTTTAAGTTCAGTGTTGTACAAATCAGGAGTATTTGGCTCAAAAACAACTAATATATCGATATCGCTTTTATTTGTTTGTTCGTTTCGGGCAAAAGAACCAAATAGGCCTATTTCAACACAATGATAATGTGTTTTCAAATAGTGTTTATTATCTTTTAAAAAGTTTATTATTTCAGTAGATGATATCATGTATTGAATGAATTGGTATTATTGAAAACCGTGCAAAATTGATAATTAATATTTTAAAAAAATCTTAGATAATAATTTGTCTGTGGATTTTATTTTTTTTCACAGAATTTATTGCCTGCTTTTCCGTGCTTCTATAATAAAGCTTCGCCACGTAAGCCACATTTATTGATGTGCAGAATAAAGGTATTTTGAAAATTTTTCGGCAAATGTATTAATTTTTGTCATCAGATTACACGAATTGAACGAATTATTATTAGTGTAATTAGCGCAATTAGATGATAAGTTTTTTTTCAACTTATTTAGATGATTGTTTTTTCATCCCCGATACATTCATTCCCTGGTTAAATATTGCTTCGCATTTCACAGGATAAACCTCCCTACTGGGCAAGCGGATTTCGCGAATTTAACGAATTGATTTGATTATAGTTATGCAAATTCCTTCATAGCCTGTTTACTTGCCACTCTAGGATTTATAGCATTATTTCTACTATTATCTGTTTGAGGTTATATTAATTGACATCAACTGCCATTTCTATTAAAAATTCTCTAATACTCTCATCGGATGTATGGTCTCCTATATACTCAACTTCCTCGCTATGGTCTATATCATCAAAATAACAAAGTTGAGCTCTAAATAACTTTTCTGAAAATAACTGACCGTAAATATTATTGGATTTATCAATAATTTGTTCTACGGAGTGATAATCTTTGATAATATAGTACAAATCAACATAATCTTTCCATTTGGAACGTCGCCCTAAGGCAAAGGCCTTCATTGCTGCCAAATTTAATAAATCTGGCAATTTAATTATATCTTCAAAACTGCAATTGATTTCAACGGGATATTGATATTCAAAAAATGTAAACTTAACATTGTTAACTGTTAGGTTAAGCTGCTCTTCTACACGACGTGTAACGATATAATCTTGATTAGATAAAGAGAACTTATTAAGAATACGATTAAGGGCAAGTCTATTTGATTTAAAAAGGTCAAAATCTATTGATCTTCTGTGTCCTATGTGTAATGCAATTGCTGTTCCACCCACAAGAAAAAACTCACGTTTAAACTTCCTTACCAGTGGTAATAACTCAAGTTGATTGGTGTTTAGAATTTCCTTATGCATTTTTGTTAAGATAAAGTGTAAAGAAATTATATATCTCGGGGTAATAATTCATTTTTTTTCGCCCTACTGCTTTATTAAGTATTTCAAGAGCATTGTTATTTCCAATTAAATTAATAAGTAATAAACTATCTCTTAATGATCCATAATTCAAAATAGTTTCCAACAATAATTCGATACTTATTTGCTCTTTTTTCTCTTCGGGCGTGTACCAAAAAAGATTGCTATGATCTTTGATGAAGTTTTTTATTTCGTGGTTATGAGCGGGTTTCATTATTCAAAGATAGCTGATTTTTTTGACATTTGAAAAAGTTTTTATCATCCCTGATACGGTCGTTCCTCCCTACAGGATAATCGGATTTCGCGGATTATGCCTTCGTTGGGCTTCAGGCTTTTTTTATCATCGGATTTAACGAATTTGCCTTCGTGGTGCTTCAGGCATATTTTTATCATCCCTGATACAGTCGTTCCCTGTTAAATATTGCTTCGCATTTCACAGGATAAACCTCGCTACAGGGCAAGTGGATTTAGCGGATTGAACAGATTAATTTAGTGGTGATTATTGTAGTCCACGGATTACACGGATTATTATTTTCTGTCATAGTATGCATTAGTGTTAATTAGTGCAATCTGTGGATTATTTCTTTAGCATTGATACCTATTTTCGAGAAGGCAAATAAATTAGTCGTTTATGTACCAGTGTCCGCTTTTTGCAGAACCAATACGTTGAAGTAAGCCTTTTTCTTTTAACTTTTGGATATTGGCTTCAATTTTCCTTTTCGAGATACCGACTTTTTCGGATAATAATGATGCTGAAATATATTTATCAGATTGTATAAGTTTAAGTATAATTTCTTGATTATTTGTCAATTTATCACCGACCTTATCACCGACCTTATCACCGACCTTATCACCGACCTTATCACCGACCTTTTGTCTTGAATAGACAATTACTCTGAACCCATGTTGGAAATTTTCAAAAACAGGTTTTTTATAATTATGTTCCGAAAAAGCCTTAAAAATACGACTAATTCCTGAGCCATACTTTTCAATCCAACCTATTTCTTTGAAAGCAAATGCTATTAATTTGTTACGGCAATCAGACACATAGGCTCCTTTTAACAAATCAACAATTGTAATACCTTCGGTTAATTGACCTGGATTATAGAACTCAATTCTATCATCAAAAATCTTAACTGACGAATCGCCATGATGCATATAATCTCTATGTACTATCATGTTCAGTACAATTTCGCGCAATGCATCCAAAGGATATTCCCAGATTTCATCACGTTTAAGTTTTCCGGTGATGGCGTATTCCTTTTTTATATGTTTTAAAATAAATCCAAGAACCTTATCCGCTTGACCTATTAAGTCGCTTCTTACAGAAATTGCATCTTTAATAGTAGTATCATCCTGAAACCTCCCCAATTCTATTGTTGCATTTATATTCTCTTCTTTTACAAACAAAAAATAACCGACGTTTGTTATTTAATTATCGCGCAACAATTCAAATTTACGAAGAAGGGTGAATGAATTTTCACCAAATTCATTTGTATAATTTTTATTACGTAACTCCAGAAAATTTTCAATTTTATTTTCCGAAATAGATTCAATACTATGGTTTGTGTCAAGATAATAATCCCAACTACTATTAAAAGTTTTCAAATGTATATTTGATATTTCAATAAGATTAAGTTGATGATTGGAATTATTAACACACTTAAAGTATTTACCCTTGCCTGCAACAGGTTTAATGGGAAATGAGTCTATTGAGAATACTATGATTTTTGCAGATTTATATTCGATAATATCAACATCAGGAATAAGTGAAGGATATGTTTTATTCTTTATCTCATTAACCCAAATAGGTATTGTCTCTTTGCTTACAATAAAATTAGAAACAGGTATTCCTTGATCGTTTATTCCAACCAAAACTTTTCCGCCACTAGTATTAGCGAAAGCAACCAAAGTTTCTATTGTTTCGTTGTTGAAACTTGATTTAAACTCCAAAGTTTCGTTTTCTCCTGAACTGATGAGGTTTTCTATGTTAGAGAGATTTGTCAAAATTGATTATCCTTTAGACTTTTTAAAACGTAAATATAATAGTACATTATTCCACAGGGTAAACTGCTTCTAAGAAACCACAGCCGAGTTCCATATTCACCCTGTGTAATTATTGGATTAAAATTAGACTATTTTATAAAATTTTGTCTTTGCACTATTAATAATACTTTCACACTATTTCAAGTTATTACACGGGGTAAACCTCCATTGCGGCTCCTATTATTTTATAAGTTTCATCTTTGAATATAAACTCCTT
>Ga0222665_1000150_pt1 | contig 47513 bp, 44 predicted proteins | sample AntAcemetagen653_FD_179853 | JGI IMG/M metagenome (GOLD analysis project Ga0222665, IMG submission 179853) | Saline water microbial communities from Ace Lake, Antarctica - #653 | ecosystem: Environmental > Aquatic > Non-marine Saline and Alkaline > Saline | place: Antarctica: Ace Lake...
TTCGCTACCAATATTTACTGTCCTTATCGGTGGTTTTGACGCGTTTAACCCATGCGCTTTTTTTGTTCTGCTTATACTATTGAGCCTATTGATACGTACCGGTTCACGAAAAAGGATGCTGCTTGTTGGCGGAATATTTATATTCTTTTCCGGTTTTATCTATTTTTTATTCATGGCAGCGTGGCTTAACCTTTTTCTTATTATCGGACATCTTCAAATAGTCACAGCTATAGCCGGGACAATCGCTGTTATTATTGCTCTTATCAATATAAAAGATTTTTTCTTTTTTAAAAAAGGCGTATCCCTTACTATCTCAGAGCAGGCAAGGCCTAAATTGTTTGAGCGCATGAGAAATACAATAGAGAGAGGGTCTTTTCTGTCAATAGTATTAGCTACTATAGCATTAGGGGTAATGGCTAATATATATGAATTATTCTGCACCCCGGGTTTTCCTATGATATATACACGCGTGCTGACCATGGAGCAATTACCATCTTTGCAGCATTACATGTATCTAGTTCTATATAATATAGTTTATGTCATCCCGTTAATATTAATCCTGTTGATACTTACCTGCACATTAGGGCAGAAAAAGCTGTCTCAGCGACAAGGACGAATCTTAAAACTAGTATCAGGCATGATGATGCTTTTCCTGGGTGCAATTCTGGTGATTAAGCCCGCTCTTTTGGGCAATGTAGCTATTGCCCTCACACTGTTCGTAGCCGCTATTTTATCAAGCGGGATAATCATATTTATTTACCGTATTTTTAATAAAGAGACCGCTTGACATAACAGGGTTTCTATTGTATTCTATTTCTTCAATCGCAGTCAAAAAAAAGGGGGAGTAATGCCGTACGATAATAGTTTGGATGAACAGCTGTTCGCGAAATCACAGGATACTGATAGCGGGCGCCTTACAGTAAGTATATATTCTTACAATAGCGGGCAAAAAAAGATACAGATTTCACGCGAGACAAAAGACAAGCAGGATAACCTGAAGTTTGCTAAGTTAGGCCGCGTATCGAAGGACGAGATGGAATCATTGATGCCGATACTTACCGAAGCGCTCTCAAATATGAACTAAATCACCTTAAAAGGTGCATAGATTAACGGGTAATCTTTCATGGCAAAGAACAGTATGTATCTCTATGGTAAGAATTCAGTGTGTGAGCGCCTTATCACTAATCCTGAAAGCATAAAAACAATTTATCTACAGGATACTTTTAACGCATCGCACATTGTAAACCTTATACGCAGCAAAGATGTATCTACTAGGAAGATGCGCGAAAAAGATCTTTATAAGATAAAGCGCGCCGATAGGCTTCAGGGCATTATCGCTGAGGTTGTAAGGTTTAAATATACTGAGTTTGATACCTTGACCTCGCCAAACAACAGCAGCAGGCCTACCCTAATATTTCTAGACGATATAAAAGATCCACATAATCTTGGCTCTATTATAAGGATCGCCGCTTGTACCGGGGGATTCGCGGTCGTCATACCAAGGCATTCAAGCTGCGAGGTAAATGATACTGTCATGCATGTTGCCTCCGGTGGCGAAAACTATACCCCTGTTGCGATGGTAAGCAATACATTAAACGCTCTTTCAAATGCCAAGCAACAAGGCTATTGGATCGCGGGTACGGTAGTAGACGACGGTGACAGCATACAAACCACGAGCCTACCTTTTCCTTTGGCACTTGTACTCGGTTCTGAAGGCAGTGGTATTAAACCCGCTATACAAAAGCACCTCGATTTAAGCATAACCCTCGACATGAAAGGCGCCAAGCTTTCGCTAAATGTCGCGATGGCCGCGGCCGTATTCTGTTACGAGATTAACAAGCAAAAACAATCTTCTAAATAAAAACCCTTTCTTAAGACTAACCAAATGCGAATAAAGAAAAAACATATAATAACAATAGTTCTATTACTATGCGTTGTTTTCCTTGCACGGATAGGCCTTATTCATTACGCCTCCTACAAGCAAGAGAGAGCCCGCTGGAACGCACTGTCTGATGAGGTCGCTGACCTAGTAAAGGATTTTAATGGCAGCCCGTCAGTCATTATCAAGGACTTAAAGAAATCATGGCTTATCTCTATCGCCCCGGAGGCAAAGATACCTTCAGCAAGCATAGTAAAGATACCTATAATGGCGGCATGTTTCTATGCGACAAAGGAAGGCAAGATAAAGCTTGATCAAAAGATACCACTGAAGCGGTCTGATAAGACCGGTGGCTCAGGAATCTTAAAGAATAAGCGTTCAGGCACAACCTTTACCGTTACCCAGCTCATAGACCTTATGATCACAATCAGCGACAACACAGCTAGTAACATGCTGATTAAGCTTTTGGGCTTTGATTACCTCAACACCTGTTTTAAGGAGTTTGGACTTACCGATACAAACCTCTCGCGCCTTATGATGGATATGCGCTCACGCGACAAAGGCATAGAGAATTATACCACTGCCAAAGACATGGCGAATATTCTTGAAAAGATATACAAGGGTAAGCTTATAGATAAAGAGATATCCCAGGAATGTCTTGAGATACTAAAGGAGCAGAGATCCAGAACCAGGATACCGCGGCGACTTCCTAAAGATACGGTAGTAGCACATAAGACAGGTCTTGAAAAAGGTACCTGTCATGATGTTGGTATTGTTTTTACGGATAACGGGGACTTTATTATTTGCGTAGTTATAAGCCATAAGAATAAGAGTGCGCGGAGCTCAAAAAAACTTATATCGAATATCGCGCGCCTAAGCTACGATTACTATATGGTGAACTAGTTTTTGTCTTGTAATCAGCAATAAAAAAGTGTAAAATAATTAAAATCATAGAGTTATAAAAAGGGGAGGGAAAGATGGTAAAAAAGATATTAATGTTTGTTATGGCGCTTACGCTTTGCGTGCCGGCTGCTTCGTTTGCCGCGAAAGATTATGCCGCGGAATTAAAGCAGGAGCAGGCAAAACTTATCAAGCTCACAAAGCAGCTAACAGTGCAGAAGAATAAGTTGAAAAAATTAGCAAGCGAGTACGAAGTCGCTGACATGGCGATGAGGCAGCGGCTTTTAAAAGACAAAGCAGATACCGATGAAAAAGAATATATCCGTACATCCAAGATAGAGCAGGAAAAATTAAGAAAAGAATATTATAAAAATAAGAAACCACTCACTGTTGAGAACAACAGGATTAAAGCTGAGTACCATGTGTGTAAGAAGGCTATAAAGAGATTGACAAAGCAGATAGACCGCCTGGCAAAAGACCCGGATAACGAGGAATACAAGGCAAAGATCAACGAGTTAAAGGCAGAGATTAGCGTATTGAAGGAGAAGCGCGACGATGCTGTCATGAAGATCCGAAAAGACGCTGACAGTGAGATCGCCGCTATAACTGATATGACTCAGAAGTCATCTACTAAGAATAAAATACTTTCCAAGGCAAAGGACAAAGAACTAGTTATACGCAAACAATATACCGTGGACAAGGATGTAGTCGCTGCCAAGATGGATGTCGCCAGAAAAGAATATAAGAATAACCTAAAGTTATGGCGCATGAAAAAAGCTGCAGAAAGAGATGAGCAGAAGGTAAAGGCGGCTAAAGAGCAGAGAAAAAAGATAGCGGCACAGCCTGTATCTGCTGATGGCAGTTCAGAGAAGACAGCGGTTACTAATTTTTGCCCGGCTAACTAAATTTAACCGGAAACCTGAAACCGAACACCGAATAAAGGGGGTACTGAAATGAAGCTTAATGTAAAAGCATTTGGACTTGCCTGTGGTATCGTTTGGGGACTTGGTATGCTATCGTTAGGGCTCATGAACACCTTTAGTGATTGGGGTGCCGGCGTTGAAGGCGCTATGGCAACCTTATACATAGGTTATACGCCTACGCTTTTAGGAAGCGTTATAGGTGGCCTTTGGGGCTTTGCGGATGCAGGCATAGGCGGCTTAGCGATCGCCTGGTTGTATAATAAGTTCGCGAAATAAGTATAAATATATAAAAATACAAAAAAAGGGCATGTCTTTATTCTTTATTGTAAAACAACGCAGTGAAGAATAGAGCCGTTCCCTTTTTTTTCTAATAATTTTGCAATTCTTATCTTGAAAAGCCCGCCTCCAAAGCGTACAATAACTATATATTATTTAAAAAAAAGGAGGCAACATGAAGATAACCTCAACAATGGAAAAGAAATATGAAGGGTTAAGCCCATTTGAGCTTAAGAATAAGCTCATTGATATGGCTACTGCTCACCACGAAAAGATGATGCTTAACGCAGGCCGCGGTAATCCAAACTGGGTCGCCACAACCCCAAGGCAGGGTTTCTTCCAATTGGGTCTATTTGCCGTTGAGGAATCAAAAAAAGTCTCTCATAAAGAGACACTCGGAGGCATACCTGTAAAGGATGGCATAAATAAGAGGTTCGAGGCATTCTTGAACGAGAACACCTCAAGCCCAGGCATAGATTTTCTGCGCAAAGCGTACTCATATGTAATAGATACCCTAAAAATAGATGCCGAGACATTTATAAGCGAGATGGTAGACGCGATTATCGCAGACCACTATCCGACCCCTGATAGGATGCTTACCTGCGCTGAAGAGATAGTGCATAAATATCTAGAGCAGGAGATGTGCGCGAACAATCCGCCCCAAGGTAAGTTCCTGTTATTTGCTACCGAAGGCGGTACAGCGGCGATGGATTATATCTTTTCAAGCCTTATGGAGAATAAGCTCCTGCACAAGGGCGACAAGATAGCCATCGGTACGCCAATATTTACGCCATATATAGAGATCCCACGCCTCAATGACTATGAGTTTGTGGAATTGAATATCGAGCAGGATGAAAACTCTGATTGGCAATATCCATCTTCCGAGATCGACAAGCTCCTAGACCCTAAGGTAAAGGCATTCTTTCTGGTAAACCCCTCAAATCCGACATCAGTAAGCATCCATAAGGAGACACTCGATAAGATAGCTGATATCGTTAAGACAAAGAGGAAAGACCTCATACTCCTTACAGACGATGTATACGGTACATTTGTAAACGGTTTCAGGTCCCTGGCAGCCGTAGCTCCTGAGAATACAATCCTTGTGTACTCTTTCTCAAAGTATTTCGGAGCCACAGGATGGCGCCTTGGCGTAATAGGCATACATGAAGATAATGTATTTGATAAAGCGATAGCTGCCCTACCTGAAAAAGATAGGACAGAACTACACAACCGCTACGCGAGTGTAGAGTTTGACCCTGATCATATGAAACTAATAGACAGAATGGTAGCAGACAGCCGCTCTGTAGCTCTTCATCATACAGCAGGTCTATCAACACCTCAGCAGGTTATAATGACCCTATTTGCGCTATCCTGCTTGATTGATAAGGATGGCACATATAAGAAGCACGCCCAAGAGGTCGTTACAAAGAGATTTACGACTCTATACGCTGCTCTTGGCATGACACCGCCGTCTAATGAGTTTGACGCTCATTACTATACAACTATAGACATTCCAACATTGGCAAAAGATACCTATGGTAAAGAATTCGCGGATTTTCTACTAAGCAGTTATGAACCGATAGACTTTGTTATGCGCCTTGCCGAGGAGAAATCGATCGTGCTAATGGATGGCGGCGGTTTTGACGCACCAAAGATGTCTATACGGGTCTCTCTGGCCAATCTCGATGATTCCGCATACGAGAAGATAGGCAAGGGCGTAAGAGAGCTACTCGATAAATATTACAAGCACTGGCAGCCACAGCAAAATCAGTCCTAAGCAAGGCTGCCAAGGTGGCCGCGTTAAAGGGCAAAAATAGAGAATCCTAAAAAGGAGAGGCTATGTTTGAAAATATTCTGGATATTTTAAAAAGCAATCCGCAGATAGTTGTCTTTCTTGCTATTGCTATCGGATATTTTATAGGTAGGTTAAAGATATTCGGTTTTAGTATGGGTTCAACAGCGGGCGTACTTATCGCCGCTCTTGTGCTTGGGCAGATGGATATTAATGTGCCGCCGCTTCTTAAGGCAGTAGGATTTGCCCTGTTTATATTTACCATAGGCTATAAGATAGGCCCGCAATTTTTCGGGGCGCTCAAGAAAGAGGGGCTAAACTATATCTGGATATCCCTGGTTGTGACGTTTACCGGCCTTGGAATAGCTATATTGCTTGGTAAAGTCTTTGGCTTTGACAGAGGCATAACAGCAGGCCTTTTAGGTGGAGCCCTTACGCAATCCTCTGTCATAGGAACAGCAGAGGGCGCTATAAAACACCTCGCGGTATCCGCGGCTGATAAAGCGACTCTGCAAAGCAATGTTGCTATCGCCTATGCCATAACCTATATATTCGGTACAGCCGGGCTAGTTATATTTTTCAAGCTCGTTCCGCGGCTTATGGGCATAGACCTAAAGAAGGAGGCGAAAAAATTAGAAGCGGAGATGTCTGGCAATGATAACGCCCCGGAATCTCCTGAGCTCTTTTCGTGGTATAAAAAACTTACCTTACGCGCGTATAAGATAAATAATGATAACATAGCAGGCAAATCTGTCATGTTTCTCGAATCGAGTTTTCCTGGACATGTCGCGGTAGAGAAGATTAAACGTGCCGACACGCTTGTTGAGGCAACACCTGATACGATTATCAACAAGGATGACGAAGTAGCGCTTATCGGTGATAGAGGTCAGTTCCTAAATGCCGTAGAGAGATTAGGCACTGAGGTAGACGATAAGAATGTCATAGATGTCGTAGGTGAAATACTCGATATATGCGTTCTTAATAAGCAGGCAGCGGGAAAGACATTAGGGGTATTGAGCAAGAGTTTCGGCCATGGCTGTTTCTTAAAGAAGATAACAAGACAAGGCCATGAGATACCGATTACAAAAAATACGATTATTGAAAAGTGCGATGTGCTCCAGGTTACAGGCGCACAAAAGGATGTTGAGAAGCTAGTCGGTCATCTCGGCTATCCTGAAAGAGCGACTACCACGACAGATCTTATTACAGTTGCCCTTGGCTGTGTTATAGGTACGCTTATAGGCCTTATCATTGTTCCGATAGCCGGTATTCCTATAACATTAGGCACAGGCGGCGGTATACTCGTCGCTGGGCTTTTGTGCGGATGGTTAAGGTCTATGCACCCAACATTCGGCCAGATACCAACAGGCGCGCAGTGGATATTCACTGATCTGGGATTAACGCTCTTTGTAGCTTGCATAGGACTTATGGCAGGGCCAAAGGCTGTTGAGGCGCTTCGGACAACAGGGATGTCTATATTCTTTGCCGGGGTAATACTCTCGCTCACGCCGCATATAATAGGTATTTTATTCGGCAGATATATATTGAAGGTCAATCCCGTACTTCTATTCGGTGCCCTGACAGGGGCAGGTACAGTAACAGCTGCCCTTAATGCCCTAAAGGAAGAGGCAGATAGCGCAATGCCCGCGCTAGGATACGCTATCCCATACGCGTTTGGCAATGTAATCCTTACTATATGGGGCACAGTAATTATAAATGTGATGTAACCTTATATGAGAAAAATAATAATAAATCAGGCAGGCGTCGATCTTAGTGTAAGATCCTTTGACAATCCAACATTACAAGCCATAGATAAGGCACTGCCTTTAACATCTGCTGTAATGGTATGGGGCGATGAGATATATTGTAATATCGATGTTGACGCCCCGGTCCAATCTCTTACAGCGGATCTAGCAATAGGCGACGTAGCCTATTGGCCCGAAGATCGGTGCCTTTGCCTTTTTTTTGGTAAGACTCCGTTGAGTGTTACTGAGCAGCCGGTTCCGGCGAGTAAGGTTATTGTTATCGGTCATGTGGATAATCTGAATCTGCCCGCTTTGCGCAGCGTAGGCGCCGGATCAACTGTTAGAATATGCTAAGCCTATGAAGCTACTCCCCAATAAACTATGCAGACAGAGGTACAGGGTGCAATTTAGTATTAGAAACTGGTTCCTAAAGAAATTGGGACTAACCAAGAAAAAGGAGGCAGGAGATGTTAAGATCAGGTAATCCGGCGTTAAGGGGCGATGCATTCACGCGCCAAGGCACGGATAGCTCAGCCGGGACAATGACGATTGCAGGCACAGCGAATAAGACTATTTTACTGCTTATAATAGCGTTTATAACAGCGAGCCTTGTATGGAGCCATCAACAGGCATCAGCCATGTTGCTATTTCCGTCATTGATTATCGGGCTTATTATCGCCATGGTCACAATATTTAAGAAAGAGTACTCGCCTATAACAGCGCCTCTTTACGCGGCTGTAGAAGGCGTTCTGCTGGGCACTATATCATCATACTTCAACGCGCAGTATCCTGGGATAGTCATTCAAGCGGTAGCACTTACCTTCGCGGTGCTTCTTTGCATGTTGGGTGCTTATAGATCAGGCCTGATAAAGGTCACAGAGAGGTTTAAATTGGGTGTTGTGGCCGCTACAGGTGGTATAATGGTAGTCTATCTTGTCAGCATGGTAATGAGTTTTTTCGGCGCGAATATAGGCTTTATCCATAGCAACGGCCTTCTTGGGATAGGTTTTAGTGTCTTTGTTATAATAATAGCGTCATTAAACCTTGTGCTGGATTTTGATCTCATAGAAAAAGGCGCTGATGTAGGTGCGCCAAAATATATGGAGTGGTATGGGGCATTCGCGTTAATAGTCACCCTTGTATGGCTCTATCTGGAGATACTGCGTTTATTAGCCAAGTTGCGCAGGTAAGCAATAAAAAATTGCACCTTAAACCCTGAAGCGATTATAAGCGTTAAATGACTTAAATATGCCTAACTTGCTTATCAGGCTTGATGAATAACAGGATATTAATTGCTTTACAATAAAATCAATAAATGCTTTACAATACTTTACAATAATGATATTATGCAAATATGAATAATATTAACGATATAATATTGCAAGATGCAAAAAAACACGGCAAGATAGATACTGGTTCATTGGCCAAAAAATGTGCTATCTCACGCCAGGCAGCGCATTCATATCTACAAAAATTAGTTAACAATAATAAGCTTATAAAAATAGGTAGTACAAGAGGTGCGTATTATGTAATAAGGACAAAAGAGACCGCCGCAGCGCTTCAAAAAGATAATAAGGTATACAAAGCGCGGTTATTAAATAAAAATCTTCAGGAAGATATTGTTTATGATAAAGCGGCATATACAATACCTATAAAAAAATTACAAAGCAATGCTAGACGTATAGCAAGATACGCTTTTACTGAGATGCTAAACAATGCTATCGAGCATTCGAATTCAAGCTATATAAATATCAGCCTAAATATCACAAAAAACGCATTTGAATTTGATGTCATAGACAATGGTATCGGTATTTTTGAACATGTCCGAAAAAAACTTCGACTGCATGATGATTATGAGGCTCTCACAGAAATTTTAAAAGGCAAAAACACTACCATGCCTTCGCGACATAGTGGCGAAGGCATATTTTTTACTTCAAAGGCAGCTGATATCTTCAGCATAGAGAGCTCCAAAATCCATTTGATTATTAACAATAAGATAGATGATATTTTTATTGAGGATATAAAATATAAAAAGGGCACAAAAGTATCATTTAATATAAATAAGAATTCAAAAAAAACCATAGCTGATATATTCAATCAATATACAGACAAGGATTATAAGTTTAGCACGACAAAAGTATACATAAAGCTCTATCATCAAAATATCGAATATATCTCAAGATCACAAGCGAGGAGACTTACCGCAGGCCTCGATAAATTCAAAACAGTGGTCCTGGATTTTAACAGGGTTAAATCAGTAGGGCAGGCTTTTGCAGATGAGATATTCAGGGTTTTTAAGGCTTCCTATCCAAAGATAAAGATTCAACCTATAAATTACTGCAAAGCTGTAGATTTTATGATTAAAAGAGCACAAAAAGGACTTACATGAAAAAATTATTTGATTGGCAGGTTGTATTCGGAATATGCCTTGTCGGGCTCTCAGCAGCAGTCTATTTCGTGCACTTTCTTATATTTCGAGACGCGCACCATATTTTTATATACCTTATAGGTGATATAGGCTTTGTCTTTATCGAGGTACTCTTAGTCGTGTTGATCCTTGAAAAGGTTTTAGGTTATCGCGAAAAGAACAACATGCTTAAAAAGCTAAACATGGTAATCGGCGCGTTTTTTAGTGAGGCAGGAAGAGAGCTAATAGATAAGCTGGCAACATTTGACCCTGAGTGCGCTGACATGAAAGGTTGCCTGATAATATCGACAGAGTGGTCCAAGCGTGATTTTTTAAAGGCAAGGACTTTTCTTAAACAGCATACTTGCAGCATAAACCTGGATAAGGGTGACCTCGCCAAACTAAGAACCTTTTTACTTGAAAAGAGGTATTTCCTGCTTAATCTCCTTGAAAACCCAAATCTTTTAGAACACGAGACCTTCACAGACCTTCTCTGGGCCGTATTTCACCTCACAGAAGAATTGGCATTCAGGAAAGAGCTTTCTATTTTGCAAGATACTGACAAGGAGCATATTGGTAATGACATAAAAAGGGCATACAGGCTTCTTGTTATAGAATGGCTCGCTTATATGAAACACCTAAAACAGGATTATCCGTATCTTTTCTCACTCGCTATACGCACCAATCCATTTGACGAAAACGCGGAAGTAGAGGTTAAGTAGTTAATGGAACAGTTCATCTTTGATCTAAGCGTAATTATCGTGGTTGCCGCGATACTCTCGTATGTAGCCGTTCTTCTTAAACAGCCTATTATCCTGGCATACATAGCCTGTGGCGTGTTAGTAGGCCCCTGGGGCTTTGGCTGGATACATGACCTCGAATTTATCGGCGCTGTTTCAAGTCTTGGCATTACATTATTGCTCTTTTTAGCCGGGCTATGCCTGCATCCACAGAAACTATTCGGATTATTTAAAAAAACAGGCCTTGCCACAGCTACAAACTGTGTAGTTTCATTTGCTATAGCGTTTCTATTTGCTATTATATTTAAGTTTACGGTCATAGATAGCATGGTCATAGGCCTTGCTCTTATGTTCTCAAGTACTATCCTGGTTATAAAGCTTTTGCCTACTACACGCCTGCATCAGGAGAGGATGGGTGGCATCTGCATAGCGGTTCTTATAATGGAGGACCTCTTAGCCATAGTTGTGTTAGCCTATATAAGATGCATGAGCCTACCTGGAAACGCATTTGCTAGTTTTGGCATGCTGATGTTAAAACTGCTTATCTTTATAGCTGTTCTTGTGCTCCTTGAGCAGTTTGTCCTTAGAAAGATAATGCTTCGTGTAGAGCGCTTCCACGAGGCGCTTTTTATACTGGGTCTGGCATGGTGCTTTGGTATAGCGGCGATATCTGCCAAGATAGGGATGTTTCATGAGACAGGCGCTTTTTTCGCGGGCGTTGTCTTAGCTCGACATCCGATATCATTCTTTATAACCGAGAGGCTAAAACCTTTAAGAGATTTTTTCCTGGTGTTGTTCTTTTTTGCGTTAGGGGCAAAACTCGATATCCCGGCGCTTAAAGAGGTGGTACTTATAGCGATGTTATTAGCAGCGATATTTCTTGTTGTAAAACCATGGTTATTTAAAAAGCTCTTTATCCTTGCCAAGGAGAAGAAACCATTTTCAAAAGAGATAGGCTTCAGGCTGGGGCAATTGAGTGAATTTTCTTTGCTTATAGCCATACTGGCGTTTCAGTTGGGCAATATAAGCTCCAGGGCATCCCAACTCATACAACTTACAACATTAATAACATTTATAGCATCAAGCTATATAGTGGTAATGCGATATCCTACGCCGATAGGAACGTCATCAAAGTTAAACAAGGACTAATAAACAGTCAAAAGGAGAGACAGCAATGGCAAAGATTTATCTATCACAGGAAGGCTATGAAAAACTTAAAACAGAGCTTGACTACTTAAAGACTAAAAAGCGCCGTAAATTATCCGCGGATATCGGTACCGCGCGCGCTCACGGTGATATCAGCGAGAATGCTGAATATGACGCTGCCAAAGAAGCGCAGGGGATGAATGAGAAGCATATAGCCGAACTTGAGGAGAAATTGGCACAGGCACAGATAATTGATGAGTCCAAGATGTCCTCTGATGAGGCGCTCATAGGCGCAACAGTACGCATGATAGATACAGATACAAAAGAAGAAGAGGTATATACCCTTGTTTCAGAGCCAGAAGCTGATTACGCCAACAACAAGATATCTGTAACTTCACCCGTAGGAACGGCTCTTCTCGGGCACAAGGTAGGTGACGAGGTCAAGATAGAGGTCCCTGCCGGCACCTTAAGTTACAAGATAACCAAGATCTCAAGGGAAACATGAAAAACGAATACCAAAAAGAATACTCGGTCTCTATAGGCGAGCGACCATGGGGAAAATACCTCGTCCTTTTAAATAGCAATGATCACAAGGTAAAGGAGATTACTGTCTATCCGGGGCATCGCCTAAGCCTTCAAAAGCATAAAAAAAGAGAAGAGCATTGGTTTATCCATCGCGGTAACGCGCAAGTGACTAGAGATGGCGAGGACTCTATTCTATCAGTTGGAGAACATATTGATATCCCACGTAACTGCATCCACCGAGTAAAAAATACAGGAAAGGATGACCTCGTGTTTATCGAGATCCAAACCGGTGATTATTTCGGTGAGGATGATATCGAACGATTAGAAGACGATTACAAAAGATAAATAATAGGAGTTTTATTAAGATGAAAATATTGGTTACTGGTGGAGCGGGGTTTATCGGTTCTAATATAGTCGACAGATACATTGCTGATGGTCATAGCGTGGCGGTTATCGACAATTTATCTACTGGCAAAGAATGTAACCTTAATCCTAGTGCGCGATTTTATAAGATCGGCATAGAAGAAAATGCATTAGATGAGATACTTAAAAAAGAAAAACCTGATCTAGTAAATCACCATGCCGCGCAGATAGACTTACGCAGATCAGTAGAAGACCCCATCTTCGATGCACAGGTAAATATCTTAGGAAGCATAAACCTTTTTCAGCAGTGCGTTAAGCATAATGTAAAAAAGATAATATTCGCATCATCAGGTGGAGCCGGATATGGAGAACAAACTGAATTCCCTGCTAGCGAAAAACATGTTTTGCAACCTCTGTCGCCATATGGTATCGCGAAGGTCAGTGTCGAGATGTATCTATATTTTTGCATGAAGACACATGGCATTGATTATACCATTTTGCGCTATGCCAATGTTTACGGTCCCCGTCAGGATCCTCTTGGCGAGGCAGGTGTTGTAGCTATATTTACAAGCGCTATGCTTAAAAACCAAAATTGTGTCATAAATGGCGACGGAAAACAGACAAGAGACTATATTTACATCGATGATGTTGTAAACGCCAATGTACTAGCATTAACCAAAGGCGACCGGGAAGTATTTAATATCGGAACAGGTATAGAGACCGATGTAAATGAGCTGGCAGAAAGATTAAAAAAAGAGACAGGATCAAGTGTGGAATTAAAGCACGGCATTGCAAAACTGGGAGAACAGAAAAGAAGCGCTATTGACCCACAAAAGGCAATAAAAGAGCTCAATTGGAAACCGGCCATTTCTATAGATAAGGGCATAAAGAAGACTATTAACTGGTATCGTCGCCCTGCTTTATGAGCATAAAAATAATTGCGTTATTATCAATGGCATATCTTGGGATAGCTAATATAAGTGTGTCAACCTATGCTGAGGAGCTGATGACATGGGAGGCCCTTGATCAGCAGGTCATAGCGCTATACAATGAGGGTAATTTTGATTATGCTATAGCTATCGCGAAGACAGCTGTAGTCTCTGTTGAGGAGACCCTAGGTCCGGAACATCCTTCAGTTGCCACAGTATTAAACAACTTCGCGACAGTCTATTATGCGCAAGGCAGGTATGATGAGGCGGAGCCTCTCTATAAACGCGCGCTTAATATTAAGCAGCGGGCCTTTGGACCTAATCATCTCGATGTAGCCCAAGGCATGAATAACCTTGCTACACTTTATTACGCGCAGGGGAAATACGAGGATGCCGAGCCACTATACAGGCGCGCGCTTGAGATAAGAGAAGAGATCCTAGGTTCAGAGCATCCTGATGTCGCGAAGAGTCTGAATAACCTCGGTGTAGTGTATCGCACTCAGGCATTACAGGTCTCTGTGCAAGAAGCTGGAGAAGCCCCTCCCGCTGCAGTCGAGCCTCCAAAAAAAGAACTCCTTCCTGAGACACCGTCTATTAATGTAGAAGAATTATATACGCGCATAACTAAAGGGCGCGATACTATTATACTTGATATCAGGGAAAACGACGAGATTAGCAAGAAGTATATACCCAACTCAATACGCTTTCCAAGGGACAAGATAGGCAGTGATGAAGACCACCTTAAAAATGTCTTAAGCAATACTAACAGGGGTGCTGTTATTGCCGTCTTTTCATCGAATGTAGCGGACGCGGACCGCATAGTCATCAGGATTAGAAGCTGGGGGCATAGGGCATATAATGTCGAGGGTAGCTTCGCAGCCTGGGAAGAGCACGGCTATCCGGTAAGCAGCTAAAAAGTCCTGCTTTACCGGTCTAATTCCGTACCTTAGATAAAAACAAAAATTGCTTTACAATACTTTACAATATGTATATTCTTATGGTAATATAAACATTCATACAATTAAAGGAGGAATAGCATGTTTAACATGAGCGACTTAGGCAATATGACAAAACTTGCAGGTGAGGCAAAAAGGATGCAACAACAGCAGGATATGAAGCACCAGGAACAGATCGCTATTCTTAGCAGGATTGAATCTACGTTAAGCGAGATATTAGGTGAGATTAAAAAGAGCAACCAGCCATCATAGGAAGATTAAATTGAAAGAGCTAAAGACAAAATCCATTAGGACACTTGAGGAGAAGATGGTCGATATTGACAGCGAAAGCATACGCGGCCAGATACTCGCCAATGCCAAGGGCTTTAAGACATCATGGATAAGCTTAGGCCAGGCGCTTTACACAGTATGGAAAGACAAGATGTACAAGGAATGGGGCTATGAGACATTTGAGACCTACACCGCCAAAGAGATAGGCATACGCAAGGATACAGCAATCAAGCTCTTAAGAAGCTATAGTTTCCTTGAAAAAGAAGAGCCTCTTTATTTGAAGAAGGATTATAATGATGTCGCTGAGACCGCAAAAGTCCCTACTTACCAGTCTGTTGATGTGCTTCGTCTGGCGCGCGATAAAAAGGACTTAAGCAGGGAAGATTACTCCTCGATAAAAAAAGGTGTCCTGGAGATGGGCAAGGACGAGCAGACCGTAAAAAAAGATCTCACGTCATTTATGAAGCAGCGCCAGGAACTAGAGCCTGAAGAGGCATGGCAAAAAAGAAAGGCCACGCTGGTAAGGCGCTTTCTTACTACCTTAAAGTCTCTGATGAGTGAGGCAAAGCGCTCCAACATGATATCTGTCGCAACACTAAAAGATACCGATCAATTGGTATCAAAACTTGAAACCGAGATTTCTTAAAATCAACAAAAACAGGAGGAAGAGATGGCAAAAGCAAGCGCACGTCATATTTTAGTAGCTTCTGAAGATGTTTGCAATGACCTTAAAACAAAGATTGAGGCAGGTGCTGATTTCGCTCAGATAGCCCAGGAGCATTCAGAATGCCCTTCAAGTAAGCAGGGCGGCACGTTAGGTGAGTTTGAGCCGGGTCAGATGGTTAAAGAGTTTGATGATGTAGTTTTTAGCGCTGAATGCGGAAAAGTACACGGCCCTGTAAAGACAGATTTCGGCTACCATTTAATAGAGATTACAGAACGCACTGAATAATTAGGAAATTTTTATGAAAAGATTAGCAAAGACAAAGATAATCGCTACATTGGGCCCTGCGAGTGATAATAGCACTGTCCTTAGAAAGATGATGCTTGCCGGAATGGATGTCGCGAGGCTTAATTTCTCACACGGAAATCACTTACAGCACCTTAATTGCATAAAGATCGTAAGAACCATAAACAAAAAGTACAGGCGCAACGTAAGGATACTCCAGGACCTTGAGGGCTACAGGATACGCATCGGCACTATCCCCGGCAACGGGATAGACCTTGAGAAAAAAAGCACAGTACTATTATCCAATAAGAGGAAAGTTGTTGTTAACGGGGTCATACCCCTTGATTATGACGGCTCTTTGGATGATATCAAGACAGGTAATTTCATATATATCGATGATGGCAATATCACCCTGCTGGTAAAGGGGAGAACAAAAAATTACCTAAAGACCGAGGTTATAGTATCAGGCAGGGTAAAGACCAATAAGGGTGTCAATGTTCCCGATATAAAGCTGAAATTTAAAAATATCACAGAAAAAGACAAGTTAGACCTCGCCTTTGGAATAAAGCATAAGGTTGACTTTATCGCGCAGAGCTTTGTGCGTAATAAACAGGATATACTTAATATTCGCAAGCATATTGATAACAATATAAACGCTAAGCTCATAGCTAAGATCGAAAACCGCGACGGCATAAAAAACATCGACGAGATACTTGATGTTGCTGATGGTATTATGATAGCGCGAGGTGACATGGGGATATCATTACCGATATACCAGGTCCCTGTAATGCAGAAGATGATTATCAAGAAATGCAAGCAGAGAAAGAAGTTTGTCATAACCGCTACCCAGATGCTTGAGAGCATGACAGAGCACTTGCGCCCTACCAGGGCAGAGGTCAGCGATGTTGCCAATGCGATATATGATGGCTCTAATTATGTTATGCTATCAGGCGAAACAGCAGCCGGTATGTACCCTGTTGAAACAGTAAAGATGATGGATCAGATAATCAAATTTACAGAGACTTCCAAAGGCCTCACTTAAGTCTTCTAAATAAGAGCAGATTGCCCACATATGAACAATAAGACCAAGAAGTTACCTGAAAATCTCTTAGGGGATTTTCTTAAAGAACAGACAGCGCTTATAAAAAGCCGCTTAAGATTAGCGGCGCTCTTGTTAGTCATCTGCAATTTTGTAGGCGATATAATCGGCATGCTTGCCTTGCAAGAAAAAGTCACATATCAGATGCAGCTTACCTGGACATGGTCGCTTATGATATGTCTGGCAACATACTTTCTTGCAGGAAAGATACGCACTTTTAAGACCGCGCAGATAAGCGCGTTATTTTTTATAGTGCTTGTCCTTTTAACAATGACAAGAGACTCTATCGCCTATCAGATACCCCCTTTTGACGCCGCGATGGGTTTTATATTTATGCTATTCGCGTTTTCATTTGTCTTTCCCTGGTCAGTATTAAAGAGCCTGCTTGTATCACTACTTCATTTTATAGCATTTGGCACCTTATTAGCCTGTATCCCACAATACGTCTATAATGGCGCCGTCATTAAAACAGGGGTTATAGATTATATAAACGGATTCATCATGCTCTTTCTTTCGGCGGTCGTAAGCCTTGTTGTTATAAAACGTGAACGAGAACGTGACCTGGAAAACTATATCCTGCTTAAGGATGTAGAAGAGAAGAACGACCAGATGGAAAAAGAGCTCAAACTGGCAACCAAGGTCCATTCAAAACTAATACCTCACTCAACGAGTACTAGCCTCGCGGATATAGCTGTAACCTATGTTCCCATGCATTACATCGGCGGGGATTACGCTAAGTTCCATGTTTATGATAAGCATAAGCTCTTGTTTATTATATGCGATGTAACAGGACACGGTGTATCCGCGGCACTTACGGTAAACGCCCTAAATACTGAATTTGAACGATTAGCAAAAGAGATGAAACTACCCAGCGATATACTTCCCGGTGAGATATTAAAGGCAGTCAATACATTCATGCTAAATAACTTCTCGGAATTAAATATGTATATGACAGCCTTTTGCGGGTTGCTTGATTTTCATCATCTATCCAGAAAATTTACCTATTCAAGCTATGGACATCCGCCACAGTATATATATCACAGCGCGAATCCAAAGCTCGAAAAACTAGCTGCTCAGACAAGTTTCTTAGGCCTTCCTTTGGATGATCAAAAAACATATAACAACGAGGTGCCTTTTGGAAAGAATGACAGTATTCTTTTATTTACCGATGGCCTTATTGAGGCAAGAGATCTAAAAGGCGATGAATATGGCGCCGATAGAGTAGAGGCGTATATAAGCAAGAACCGTGGCTTAGGCGTAGATATATTCAATGAAAACCTTCTAAACGAAGCCAACGCCTTCGCGCATAATGACTTAAAAGACGACCTCTTTATCCTTAACATAAAAACAAAGTAACTTTAATTATGAAAAAAAACAATATAAAGAATTTTACGCTTGATGAATTAAAGAATGTTCTTTTTGATATGGGCGAGCCCAAATACAGGGCAAAACAGATATTTAAGTGGCTTTATGAAAAGGCGCCTGGAAACTTTAGCTTAATGACAAATTTGCCCAAGGCGCTGACAGAGAAGCTTACCCAACACTTTTTAGCAAAGAGCTTTTTAAGCGTTGAACAACACCAGAGCTCTGACGGCACTATTAAGCTTCTGTTCCAGCTCAACGACAAGAAATATATCGAGTCTGTTATAATCAAATCCGGCAAGCGTTCTACGATATGCCTATCAACGCAGGTAGGGTGTCGTTACGCGTGCGCTTTTTGCGCAAGCGGTTTAGACGGCTTTCAGAGAGATCTTACCCCGGCCGAGATGCTTGACCAGATTACTTATGCCGCGTTCTTTTTAAACCAGAATCTGACAAATTATGTATTCATGGGTATGGGTGAACCACTGGATAATTATGATAACCTAATAAAAACTATCAGGATCATGAACCATGAGGAAGGTTTGGCGATAGGCGCCAGGAGGATTACCGTATCAACGAGTGGCATAATACCGGCTATCAAGAAGCTTAAAGACCTTGATATGCAGATCAATCTCTCTATATCGATCCACGCTACAAATGACAGATTGCGCAACAAGCTGATGCCTATCAATAAGGCGTACTGCCTCAATGAGCTTATAGTTGCGGTCAATGATTATACCAAGGTATCCAATAGAAAGACCACTGTTGAATATGTGCTATTAAAAGGGGTCAATGACACCCTGTCAGACGCGAACGCATTGGTAGGGATAGCGCGCAAGCTCTGGGCAAAGATAAATATTATACCTTATAGCCCGGTGCAGGGTCTAAGCTTTACGCCGCCTGTTGCTAAGGGCATTGAAAAGTTTGTTAATCGGCTCACTGAATCAGGAGCTGATGTTACGGTAAGAGCGTCAAAGGGCAACGACATTCAGGCCGCATGCGGCCAGCTTGCCGGGAAGAGATGAAATATAAGCTAATTATATTTGATATAGATGGAACCATCACAAGGCATGTAAGTTCATGGCAGCTAATACATGAGAAACTCAACATCTGGGATGATATGGCAATAAAATATCAGGAGAGGTTTCTCACCGGAAAGATAAGTTACAAGCGCTTCTGTGAACTCGACGCCGCCTGCTGGAAAGGCCTACCCGAAGAAAAAATTACCAACCTCTTTAAACCGATCGTATATACAAAAAACGCTAAAAACTCCATAAAAAAATTAAAAAAACTAGGCTTCAAATTAGCCGCGGTCTCTACCGGATTACAATATATCGGCGAAGGCATAAGGGGCGAACTCTCTCTTGATTATCTTTTAACCAATCGACTACTCGCGAAAAGAGGCATACTCACAGGAGGAGTTGATGTCAATATCGTTCATGGAAAAAAGGCTAAGACTGTAAAAGATATCCAGTCGCTTTTAAAGGTTAAGCCTCGCGAGACAATATGTATCGGAGATAACGAAGGGGATATATCACTTATAAAGAACGCGGGCTACGGGATAGCCTTCAACTCCACCAGTAAGGCACTCTCCGCAATGGCTGATTATGACTGTAAGAGCAAAGACTTCAAAGAGCCCTTTCAACGAATAACAGATATAACTTTCTCTTGATAATATTTTAATCTGTTATAAATTTTTCTATTGATTTTTTTTATTATTTGGATAAAATTGTATTATAACTATAAAAACATATGTCATCCTGAATGCAATGAAGGATCTAAGCGTCTAGTACTTTAGAATGACAAAATATATCACAGGATTTAATTTTAAATTAAAAAAGGAGGTTTAGCATGGCAGAAGGGATAAGCGCGATTAATGAGAAGGTGGCAAAAGAGAGTGTGTTCGTTCAAAGGCTAAAGACTGAGATACAAAAGGTGATAGTTGGACAGCATTATCTTATCGACAGGCTCTTGGTGGGTATTCTCGCCAATGGCCACATCCTGGTTGAGGGCGTACCTGGCCTAGCCAAGACACTATCTATCAGGACACTTGCCCAGGCGATAAATACCAAATTTCAGAGGATACAATTTACCCCTGATCTCCTTCCGGCGGATATTATAGGAACCTTGGTCTATAATCCAAAAGAGGGCACCTTTACCACAAAGAAAGGCCCTATATTCTCCAATGTAATCCTAGCCGACGAGATAAACAGGGCCCCTGCAAAGGTTCAAAGCGCGCTTTTAGAGGCTATGCAGGAGAGAGAGGTCACCATAGGATTGGAGACATTCAAACTCGACCAGCCTTTCCTTGTAATGGCAACGCAAAACCCCATTGAGCATGAGGGTACATACCCGTTGCCTGAGGCACAGGTCGATCGTTTCATGCTTAAGATAATGATAACCTATCCTACGATAGAAGAGGAACACGAGATACTAAAAAGGATGAGTTTTACACAGAACAAATTTGAATTAAAGAGCGTTATCGAGCCGGAAGATATCTTAAATGCCCGCTCTGTTGTAGATGAGATATATATAGATGAAAAGCTTGAAAAATACATCCTCGATATAGTATTCGCGACAAGAGAGCCTGAAAAATATAAGCTCGATGAACTGGCAAGCCTTATCCAGTACGGCGCTTCGCCACGCGCGACAATATACCTAAGGCTCGCTGCAAAGGCATACGCCTTTATACAGGGTCGGGGCTATGTTACGCCGCAGGATATAAAGAGCATCGGCATGGACGTATTAAGGCACCGCGTCACCATAAGCTACGAAGCGGAATCCGAGGAAAAGACAGGTGAGGATATAATCAAGAAAATATTCGATGAGATAGAGGTTCCGTAAATGATACCCAAGGAAGTCCTTAAAAAAATACGAAAGATACAGATTACCACGTCCCGTATGGTAACAGACCTCTTTGCCGGGCAATACCATAGTGTATTCAAGGGCAAGGGTATGGAATTCGACGAGGTAAGAGAGTATATGCCCGGTGACGATATCCAGAGCATCGATTGGAACGTTACCGCGCGTACAGGACTTCCCCATATAAAGAAGTTTGTAGAAGAGCGGGAGCTAACGGTGATGATACTCCTGGACGCGTCAATGTCCTGCAAATTTGGCTCTTCTCAACAACTTAAAAGTCAGATCGCGGCAGAGCTCTCCTCTGTGCTAGCGTTTTCCGCGACACAAAACAACGACAAGGTCGGGCTCATTGTCTTTACCGACAGGATAGAAAAATTTGTACCACCCCATAAAGGCCTTAAACATGTTTTAAGGGTAATAAGGGAGGCGCTATACTTTAAGCCTGAAGGCAAGGGCACTGACATCTCTCTTGCGCTTGAATATCTAAACAGGGTCATAAAGCGCAAGGCTATAACATTTTTGATATCGGATTTTTTTGACGATGATTTCAAAAAGCGCCTATCCGTAACAAATAAGCGGCACGATGTTATAGCTGTTACTATAACAGACCCTCGTGAAGTCGATATGCCTGATGTTGGCTTGATAAAGCTAAATGACGCGGAATCAAGCCGGGAGCGCACCATCGATACCAGCAATAAGAACTTCCGCACAAATTACACGCATAGCGCCTTAGAAAGACTTCAAAAGCGCAAGGAACTGCTTCGCGGCGCGGGCATAGATAATATTGATATATACACAAATTCCTCTTACACAAAAGAACTTATAAGGTTCTTTAAGATGCGCAGGAAGAGATTAGCGTAATATGGATCAGACAAGCTTAAAAGATATAAAACCGCCTCTTAGTTTTCAGGCAAATTATACACTGCTTATAATCATCGTAGCATTGATTATTGTTGCTGTACTTGTATATATTGTTATGCGTATCTTAAAAAAGCGAGCGGCATCGGGAGGCTCCAAGCGCCTACCGCCTGCAAAGAAGCCTCATGAAATAGCATATGAGGCTTTATATGATCTTAGGACGCGCAACCTTCCGGAAGCAGGAAGGGTTAAAGAATATTATTTTGAATTATCAAAGATCGTGCGTACTTATATAGAGAATAGATTCTCATTAAAGGCGCCTGAGATGACAACTGAAGAGTTTCTGTATTCCCTTAAAGATTCAACTATCCTAACAGGCACTCAGAAAAATATTATTAAAGAATTCTTAAATCAGTGCGATCTTGTAAAATTCGCGAAATACGGCCCGAATACAGAAGAGATCGAAACAAGTTTTAACATAGCAAAAAGGCTCGTTGATGAAACAAAGCTTGAAAATGAGCAGAAGGTTGTTGTCGAATGATATTCCGTGATTTTTGGGTACTTTTTCTTATACCTATTGTATTAGTGGGGGGATTTTTTATATCGAAAAGATCCAAATCCGCCAGCATACGGTTCTCTTCCCTTGATATCATTAACAATCCAAAAATAACAATTAAGCTAATAGGCTTAGAGGCCCTATTGTGGCTGCGTCTTGGGGCAATTTGCCTTTTTCTGGTAGCGCTGGCAAGACCTTCATCGCCTATTGAGAACGCTAAGGTTGAAGCCGAAGGCATAGATATAGTCCTGGCGATAGACTGTTCAAGCAGCATGCTTGCTGAAGATTTTAAATTAAACAACAAGCGCCAAAACAGGCTGGTTGTCGTCAAGAAGGTTGCGCAGGATTTTATCGAAATGAGAACCAACGATAAGATAGGCATTATAGCTTTCGCTGCCCGCGCTTATACGGTATGTCCCCTAACACTTGACTACCCATGGCTTATAAAAAACCTTGAGCGGATACGTATAGGTGATATAGAAGACGGTACAGCTGTAGGATCCGCGATAATGTCGTCTCTTAACAGGCTAAGAGACAGCCAGGCAAAGAGCAAGATAATCATACTCTTAACAGACGGGGTGAATAACGCCGGCAGGGTATCGCCTTTTGTCGCGGCAGAGACCGCCAAATCATTAGGCGTAAAGATATATACTGTTGGCGCCGGTGCTAAAGGCGTGGCCCCGTATCCGGCAAGGACCGCCTGGGGAAAGATAGTTTATAGAAATGTTGAGATAGAAATAGATGAAGATACCTTAAAAGAGATTGCCAAAGAAACTAACGGTAAATACTACAGAGCAACGGATACGAGATCATTGATGCAGATATACAAGGAGATAGATGCCCTTGAAAAGACCCCTGTTGAAGATATAGGGTTTACGCGTTACAGTGAGCTTTTCCCTCTCTTCCTTATAGCAGCTCTCATACTTTTGCTTTTAGAGACTACTCTATCCAACACATTCCTAAGGAGGTTACCATAAAGGTAATATGAGATTCGCAAACCTCTATTTTAGCGTCTATTTTTGGATTGTCCTAGCATTAGCACTCTTCCTTGTATGGTCATTCAAGCTAAAGCAGGCCATTTTATGCAAGTTTGCTCAAAAGCAACTCCTTGCGGAGATAATAGGCTCCCTAAACAGGAGAAAGCAGATAATAAAGGCTGTCTTACTCGTACTGGTATTTACATTCAGCCTGCTAGCTCTTATGCGCCCTCAATGGGGATTTAAGTGGCAAAAGATAAACAGGAAGAGCCTTGATATCCTCATAGCGATAGACACATCAAAGAGCATGCTGGCAGTAGATGTAAAACCTAACAGGCTAGAACGGTCAAAACTAGCAGTCAAAGACCTGCTTAAAAAACTAAAAGGCGACAGAGTCGGCCTTATAGCTTTTTCAGGTACAGCTTTTTTACAATGCCCTCTGACCTCAGATTATAATGGCTTTGCGATGGCACTTGATGATCTAAACCCTACATCTATCCCAAGGGGCGGCACATCTATATCGAGCGCTATCAGGGTTGCCATGAACAGCTATGAAGGCGAAGGCGATGAGAATAAATATAAGATCCTCATCCTTATAACAGATGGCGAGGACCATGAAGGGAATCCTGTAAAAACAGCGGAAGAAGCGGCAAAGAAGAATGTACGGATATTCTGCATAGGCATAGGCACAACAGAGGGCGATCTTATCCAAATCGTTGATAAAACAGGAAAAAGGACATTTTTAAAAGACTTAAAAGGCAACATAATAAAGACAAGGCTCAACGAGACCGTGCTCAAACAACTCGCCGTAGCGACTAATGGTATGTATGTACGTTCAAGCGGCGCTGATTTTGGATTGGATATTATCTACGATAAGAAGCTCTCTTCCATGGAACGACGCGATGTAAAAGCAAGAATGGACAAGATCTATTTTGAGCGTTTTCAGATACCTTTAGTCATCGCGCTGATATTTTTATTAATGGAAATGATAATAACAAACAAAAAGACAAGATGAAAAAGATTGCCCTTATAACCATACTAATCCTTATCGCTGTTACACCCTGCTATGCTAAGGGAAGCGCCAAAAGAGCGGTAAAAAAAGGGAACGTTCTTTATGATGAGGGCAAATTTAAGGAATCTCTTGAACATTACGAAAAGGCGTCATCAGCGGATCCTAATTCAGGCATAGTCAATTACAACATAGGCGCAGCTTCATACAAATTAAATGATTATGAAAGAGCGGTCAATTTCTTCAATCGCGCCTTAACAGATGAGGCTGACGAAGATGAAGATTTAACTCAGCAGACATCCTATAATCTGGCGAATTCTGAATACATGTATGGGGTATCTAAAGAAGAGTTCGATCTCCAAGGGGCTATAGACCAGATTACTGAATCGATAAGGCATTATGAGAAGGCTTTAGAGCTTGACAAGGAAGATAAAGATGCTATATTTAATTATGAATATGTAAAAAAGGAACTCAAGCGACTGCAGGAAAAACTTAAAGATCAAGAGAAGACTCAACCGCAGGGAGACGAGCAAAAAGACCAGAAGGACCAGGGAGATAAACAGCAAGATCAACAGCAAAAGGGAAAAGACCAGCAGGACAAAAAGAAGCAACAGCAACAAGACAAAGAGCAACAGGATAAGCAAGATCAGGATCAAAAGAATAAAGAAGGACAAGAAGACCAGAAGGACAAAGATCAACAGGATAAAGAACAACAACAGCAAGACAAAAAAGACAAAGAAGGCGAGGACGGCCAGCAAGACAAACCTCAACAGGGTGAAGAAAAGAGTCAGGAGTCTCAGGACAGCGACCGAGAACGTAATGTTCGAGGAAGTGCCGAGAGCTCCGCGAACGGCCAAAAAGGTAAAGGCAACGATTCCCAGGAAGAGATGTCTGCCAGACAGGCATCCATGCTTTTAGATAATTATCGCCATGAGGAAGAACCAAAAGGGTTGTATAAGCAAAAGATAGAGACAGGTCATATGCCGGATGTTGACAAGGACTGGTAATCTCGGTTTAAAGATGAAGATTAAAAACAATTATTTCGCGAAAACAATTTTACTCGTATTATGTGGCATTTTCTTATGCACAGGTCTGTCTTTTGCCAAGGAAATAAGCTTTGAGGCGACAGTAGATAAAAACGTTGCTCAAGTAGGTTCCGGCATAGAATTCAGCCTGGTCTTTACCGGTATGCGGGATATCAATGTGCCGACTCTGCCCAATATCCCGAACTTTAAATGGCGCTACATAGGACCGTCGACTTATATGTCAATGGTCAATGGCAAAGTTGAGAGATCCGTAACGCATGCTTATGTTATCGTACCTGAAAAGACAGGCAACCTGACTATCCCATCATTATCCATTGAATATAACGGCAAGGCCTATTCATCAAACCCCATCCAGATAAGGGCTGTCACTTCTTCATCAGGTCAAGGTCAAGCCCAAATAGGGGATAACCAGGCTCAACAAAGAAGTGAAAAGATACTTGATGATAAGCTGTTTATGACAATTAACCTGTCCAAAGAGAGCGCCTATGTCAATGAGAAGATACACGCGACTATAAAACTATACATAAGTAACCTTTCTGTGAGAGATATCGCGTTCCCGCTTATTGAAAATGACGCGTTTCTTGTGGATAAGTTCGCTCAACCAAGGCAGTATAAAGAGGCCCTAAACGGCGTACCTTATAATGTCATAGATTTTAGCACAGATATATACGGCATCTACACAGGTCAATTCAAGCTAAAACCTACAGAGGTAAGTTGTAATGTCATTACGCGTTCAAGGCAAAACAAGAAGAGAGGATCATCTCCTTTTGATGACAGCTTCTTTGGTTCCAATATTTTTGATAACTTTTTTGGGCAATATGAAAAATATCCCGTAATCGTCAAATCAATAAGCGTGCCGATTACTGTTATAGCACTGCCTAAAGATGGTAAGCCTCAGCCTTTCAATGGCGCGCTGGGAAATTTTAATTTTAAGTTGGGTATCAGCCCTAAAGATGTTCAAGTAGGTGACCCTATAACCCTGACCTTCACAGTTACTGGAACAGGTAATTTCAATACTGTAAATCCGCCAAGCCTTAAGGCAACAGAACCTTTCAAGACATACGAGCCTGAGATCACACAGGAGTCGAGATCAAAGGTGTTCAAGCAAGTTGTAGTCCCTAGAAATGATAAAATTAAACAGATACCGCCTATAAGTTTTAGTTTTTTTAATACAAACACTCATACATACAAGACTATAACGACCGCCGCGGTTCCTATTACTGTCAGGCCATTGGAAAAAGGCCAGGAACTAAGGGTATTCGAGATGTCCAAAGACTCTACTGAAAAGATAAAAAGGGTAGAGACGTTTGGTAAGGATATAGTGTATCTTAAGGAAAATCCCGGTATCGTATGCAGAAAAGGCGCTTTACTTTGCAAAAACGAGCTTTTACTGCTATTAATATTACTGCCGGCACTGGCTGTTATCCTGACTATTATTACACAGGCAAGGAAAGATTACCTTGCCCAGGATGTGCGTTACGCGCGCAGTCTCGCGGCACCACGCAAAGCAAAGCATAACCTGGTAAATGCGCATAACCTGTTAAACATAAAAGAGACGGCCAAGTTTTATGACGCTGTATTTAAGACCTTACAAGAATATATCGGCGATAAGTTTCACCTTTCAACAGCAGGTATCTCATCAGACGTAATAGAAAAGCTTAAAAAAAGAGGTGTAGACCCTTCTATATTAGACGAGTTAAAGGTTTGTTTTGACACCTGCGACAGGTCCCGCTATGCGCCATCAGATGTTGAAGAAGAAGAGGCAAAAAGGGTCTTCAAGATGCTTAAGAACGTTATCTCTAAAATGGGAAAAATAAAGACATGAAGAAATGCCTTCTGATAATTATGTGCGCCTGCCTGCTTATCCTTGCCAACAAAGCATACGCGGACGATAAAGACAGCCTAAGAGAATTATTCTATCAGGGCAATATTTATTATGGCGAGAACGATCTTCAGGAAGCTATAGACTCCTACAATAAGGCCCTAAACTGCGGCTATGAAAGCAGCCCATTATATTATAATCTCGGAAATGCCTATTTTAAGAACGGCAATCTTGGGAAAGCTATAATATGCTATTTGCGAGCGAGCAGGATCAATCCCGGGGATCCGGATATCAAATCCAACTTAGCATACGCCAGATCACTTATACAAGGTGGGCTTATAAGCCTTAAAAAGCCTTGGTTTATACGTGGCTTTCTGAGGCTTACCGGTATGTTTAGCCTGAACAAGATCACATCGATATCGATTTTTCTCTATGTCCTGCTCTGTATAGTTATAATAGCGGGCGTATATATAAAGCTATGCAAAAAAACATTTATACTTCTTTACGTCCTTATATCAATTATGCTCGCGACGTCACTTACGATCTTTGCCGTAAAATTTAAGGCCCAGGTTACTCAGAAAAACGCTATAGTCACAAAACAAGAAACAGACGCAAAATTTGAACCGCTCGATAACGCGACAACCTTTTTCACCCTTTACGAAGGTGAGAAGGTTCAGTTGGTTGCCACAAATGGTGAATATCTCAAGATAAAGCGCTCAGATGGCAAGCAAGGCTGGGTAAAAAAGACGGATATTGAGCTAATATAAGGCTATTTCAAAAAATATGAATACAAAAAAACCTTTAGTTGTATTTGATCTCGAGACAACCGGCATTTGGATCGAGAGAGACAAGATAGTCGAGATAGGTATGATAAAGATCATGCCTGACGGTGCCAGACATGATTATGTCAAACGTGTCAATCCGGGGATACCGATACCGGTCAATGTTATACGCATTATAGGCATTACCGATGATGATTTAAAAGACGCGCCGCCTTTTAAGGATATAGCTAAAGAGGTCCTAGATTTTATCGGAGATTCTGATCTTGGAGGTTTTAATATCCAGAGGTTTGACATCCCGGTACTCGAGCGTGAATTTTTTGAAGCGGGATATAGCTTCCACTGGAAAGAACGTGACATCTATGACGCGCAAAAAATATATCATATCCATGAAAAAAGAGACCTCATGGCAGCTTATCAGTTATACTGCGATAAAGAACTCACCAACGCCCATTCCGCATTAGGCGATGCGGAGGCAACCCTTGAGATACTCGATGCGCAGGTAACAAAATACGGTAAGCAGGATGAGGGCATAATGTCATTGAGAGACTTTGATTATGAGCAATCAAGCGCTTATTTTGATGGTGAACGAAAATTCTGCTGGTGGAATAAAAACCTTTACCCGATGTTTGGCAAATATAGAAAGAAAAAGCATGTAAAGGCTATCGCCAAGCATGACCGCAATTACCTTGAATGGATACTCAGTTCAGATTTTAGCAACGAGATTAAGACTATGATCGAAAACGCCTTAAAGGGCGACTTTCCAAAAGTACCGGATAATCTCTAAAACTTAAACATATCAAATATGACCCCTGAATCAACAGCTTCCAAGATCGATTATAAAGACGCGTTAAATCCTGCGCAGCTTGAAGCGGTCTGCCTAAAAGATGGGCCATGCCTCGTTATAGCAGGTGCGGGCAGCGGTAAGACGCGTATCCTTGTATACCGCGTAGCACATCTTGTTGAGAATGGCGTAGATCCAAAAGAGATACTTCTTCTTACATTCACCCGTAAAGCGGCAGAACAGATGCTCTCACGAGCAGGCTCTATACTTGATAGCCGCTGTCATGGGGTATCAGGCGGGACATTCCACAGCTTTGCCAATATGGTATTAAGGAGATACGGCCCCTGCATTGGGCTCGCCTCAAGTTTTACTATAATGGACCAGGCCGATGCGCAAAACAGCCTAAATTCAATACGCAAAAAAATGGGCCTAGACAGCTTTGATAAGCGCTTTCCCAAGAAAAAGGCCCTTCTTAATATCATATCAAAGAGCGTTAATACATCAGAGGGCATAGAATCGATAATAGATATAGAATATCCGCATTTTATGGAATACGCCTCGGATGTAAAGACAATAAAACAGAAATATATTGAATACAAGCTAAAAATGAACCTTCTTGATTACGATGATCTCTTGGTCTATCTTAAGGAACTTCTCCGCTCAAATAACGAGATACGTGAAAAACTTTCACGAAAATACAGATATGTAATGGTAGATGAATACCAGGATACCAACAAGCTGCAGGCTGACATACTCTATCTTTTGCTCTCAACTCACAATAATATTATGGCAGTCGGAGATGACGCTCAAAGTATATACTCTTTCAGAGGCGCTAATTTTAGAAACATAATGGATTTTCCTAAACTCTTTAAAGACGCTAAGATCATTACCCTAGAAGAAAACTACAGGTCTGTTCAACCTATACTCGATCTTACAAACGTAGTAATCAGCGAGGCGACAGAGGGATTTAATAAAAATCTATTCTCAAATAAGAAAAAAGGTAATCATCCGCTATACTTAAGTCCTGAGAACGAGGCGGAACAGGTAAATTATATAGTAGAAAAAATCACAGAACTTAAATCCGATGGCGTAGAGCTCTCTGATATAGCCATATTATTTCGCGCGGGATGGCATTCAAACGCGCTCGAGATAGAACTCTCCAAACACAGGATACCTTTTGTAAAATATGGGGGGCAAAAGTTTGTAGAGAGCGCGCATATAAAAGACATGATCTCATATATGCGCATAGCGCATAACAGGCTCGATGAAATAAGCTGGCAGAGGGTGCTCTCACTTACCCGCGGCGTAGGCCCAAAGACCTGCGAGCGCCTGTTTAAGGCACTGGTAACGAATGAAGAAAGATCTCCCGCGGATCAGAAGCTAATAGAAAAATATAACCAGATAGGTAAGTTAATGAATATCCTTGAAAAAATAGATAGAGAGCCCCAGGAACCGCTTGAGATATTTAAGACATTCTGTGAGTATTATACCTCTATCTTTAAGGAAAAGTACGATGATTACCATAAGCGCGTAAATGACCTTGAAAGCCTTGAGAAAATAGCCGCCAACTATACTGATCTTGAGACATTCCTTACTGACATAGCGTTGGAACCCCCAGAAAAAGATATTGTATACGCCAATAGGCACGATAAGGACAAGGATCACGTTGTCCTGTCAACGGTTCATTCAGCTAAAGGTCTTGAGTGGCATACTGTTTTTATTATTTATGTCGCGGAAGGGCACATCCCGTCATACCAATCCTTTGGTGATGAAAGCTCAATAGAGGAAGAGAGAAGGCTCTTATATGTCGCTATGACCCGCGCCAAAGAAAATCTATTCATGCTAAGGCCGATGATGGAATATTCCAACAGGAGCTACGCTGTTAATAACGGATCCCCTGTTACACGCATATCACGATTTCTGCAAAACTACTTCTAAACGCAATGTTTTAATTGACTGCGATACTTATATAATGTAACATATATACTGTAATAGATTGATGTAGCAAAAACTTAAAAAGGAGGTATTGTAATATGACAGTACTCGTTAAGCTTTTTGGTATATTTGTGTTGATTTTTGGTATAGCTATAGCGATCAAACCGTTAATTATTAACAACTATCTTTCTTTTTGTAAAAAAGGCAATTATCTTAAGATAGGCGGGATAATCGCCATACCTTTCGGGATTATATTTCTTATTGCGGCCCCTGGTTGCCGGCTTGCCTGGTTAATTACTATCCTCGGTATCTGGTCCATTATAAAGGGGGTCCTCTTGCTTGTTATAAGCAAGGAAAAACTATTTGCTTATCTTGACTGGTGGCAGAGCAAATCCTTATCAGTCTTACGCATACTTGGCATTGTTACTATAATTTTTGGCGGACTACTTATCTACTCCGTGTAATTGGGCAATTTAAAAGGAAAGGGTAATAAAATATGACGGATGTAATAAAAAGAACAAAAAAAAGTTTTTTAGGCGGAGGGATTGTACTGATTCTTCTTGGAGCCGGAGCTATAGCTCTGCCATTGGTAGCGTCACTTACGATTGAGGCGATATTCGGATGGATATTTGCTATCAGCGGCGTTGTGACGATTGCGCATTCATTTAACGCGCTTAATTCCGGAAAATGTTTCTTAAGGCTGCTAAGCGGAATATTTTACCTTGCCATTGGTATAATGTTTCTGGCATACCCGATTCAAGGCGTAGCAACATTAACGCTGCTATTGGCTATTCTATTTACGTTCCAGGGGATAATAAAGATCGCTGTTGCTATACGGCTTAGGCCGATTGCGAACTGGAGCTGGATGCTTGTAAGCGGCATTGCCAGCCTTGTCATATCTGGTATTATCTGGGCAGGATGGCCTAGCAGCGTAGCGTGGATACTTGGCCTCTTAGTCGGCATAAATCTGATGCTAAGCGGGTTTACAATGCTAATGCTCGCCTCATCCAAATGAAGTTTTTTATAAGTGATCTCCATTTAGGAGATGGTTCAAGAACCGATGATTTTCACCGTGACAAGGAACTGATAAAGTTTTTTGAATTCACTGAAAATCAAGCTCAGGAACTTATTATACTAGGAGATTTCTTAGAATTATGGCAATCTGACCTGGATAAAGTGTTATTCGTTCATAACGAGGTCATTAAAAAGCTCTTACAGCTACGAGATAAAATAAAAGTTACATATGTAATAGGTAATCATGATTACATACCTTTTATAAAATTCACTGATCTAGGCCTCGGTATATGCACAGAATATAATGATAAGGAAAGCGGGATTATCGGTGAACATGGCCACAGATACGATATATTCAATCGCTATAAGAATCAGTCAAGGTCCATCAAGTGGCCAAAAGGCAGGCAGATAGCCTTGTTCGCGGCAGGCCTGGAGAGATTCCTGCATCCGGATACTGATATCTGGATGAAAAACGCTCTTGAAAATATTGACGAGTTTCTGGCGCAGGCAGCCTCATTAAAAAACAAGGTTAGCCCAACGTCAAAAGAATACTTAAATAGGGGCGGTCATTTTGGGGAGTTTGAGCGCGCCGTATTAAATCATATAAAAAATGGTGCTAAAACAGTCATCTTCGGCCATACCCATAGATGCGAGTTAGTCAAGATGCCTGATGGCATATATGCCAACTGCGGGACATGGGTAGAAGGCAGTGAGCCTACTTACATAGCTTATCAAAAGGAAGCTATTGAGCTAAGAGAGGGGCTTACTCACAATATAATTAAAAAGATAGCATTGACACAATAATGTCTTTACGATAAACAAGGAGGGCAAGAAATGAATGTAGCGCAAGAGGTAAGACTGCTAGAATCAAATGTGAAGGAATTCATCAGTGAAAAAACCAGAGAGATATCCTCTGCAGCAGGTGACGGGATTGCCATAAACGCACTTTCCGGAGGCGTTGATTCAGCGGCTGTCACTATGTTAGGACATCAAGCGCTAGGGGAGAGATTAAAGACATATTTTGTAGACAACGGTATAATGAGAGAAGGCGAGCCTCAGCAAATAGTGGAAATCTTTAAAAAACAAGGTGTTAACGTTGAAATATTCGATGCTAAAGAAGAATTTTTCAATGCCTTTAAAGGCATAACTGACCCCGAAGAAAAGAGAGAGGCCGTAACACAGACCTTCTATAAAAATATATTTGGCAAACTGGTCCGAGAGAGCAATGCAAAACATCTTTTACAAGGCACTATCTTGACAGATGTAGATGAAACTATAGCGGGTATCAAGAGACAGCACAATGTTTTTCAGCAGCTCGGCATAGATCCTCAGCAGGCATTTGGCTACAAGATAATAGAGCCTCTAGTAGAGCTGCGTAAAGATAGCGTAAGGGTGCTGGCAAAGGCATTAGGTCTTCCTGAAGACATTTACAATCGCCCGCCTTTTCCCGGTCCTGCATTGGCAGCGAGGATTATCGGTGAGGTAACAAAAGACAAGGTAGATATAGTCAGAAAAGCCACCTCTATTGTCGAGGAGGAACTTAAAAATACAGGGGCCTTTCAATATATGGCCATTCTTCACCAAGACAGGGTTACTGGTATGCGCAATGGAAAAAGAGATTTTGGACTTCAGATTGAGGTTAGATGCTGGGATAGTATAGATGCGCGCGAGGCAACCCCAACAGATTTACCCTATAATCAACTTCGTAAACTAGCTGACGATATCTTAAACAGCGTACCCGGCGTTGTAAGCGTTACTTATAACATCGCTACAAAGCCCCCGTCAACCATAGAGGCTATATAATAGTACGTAAATTTGAAAAATTTCCATATGAACATGTTTCGGTGCTAGGTTTTAGGCTTTGGGGCAATAGCTCAGCTGGGAGAGCGCGTGGTTCGCAATCACGAGGTCGAGGGTTCGATCCCCTTTTGCTCCACCATGTACCATTCGAAAAATACGCCCAAGAAAGGGGAATTTAAATGAAATATATATTTATAATAATAACAGCACTGCTAATTAGCGTGCATTCTTATGCGATGGATGGTCCAACCGTAGATACTGACATAGATTCGGGCACTGTCGTAACAGAGCAGGTTGAAGCGGGTACAGATGTTGATCCAGAATCAGATATTGACATAGAAGGCAGTATCGCTGATAGCAACGAGGTATATGGCACATCTGCGGAATTTGCTGATGATTATGGCTATGGCACAGCTCAAAGAGAACTAAATGTCCAGGATTATGGTACCGGAGACTTGGGTGAGGATAGTCTGGAATAATAGGATTAAAGGTTATCTAAAACGCAACAAAAATAAGGAGGTAACGTAGCATGAAAAGTAAGATAATAATCATAGCACTAGTTGTAATATTTGCCGGATTTTCAATGGTAGATATGGCAAAGGCTGTAACAGCTGAAACTATAAATGTTGGTGTTACAAAATCTTTAGACAGGCTTAAGGCTATAGGCGGCGGACAAACAGTAATAAATAAGGCAGAAGGCCTACTTGTCTTTCCATCGGTCTTTAAGGCAGGTATCGGCATAGGCGGAGAATACGGAGAAGGCGCATTGGTAATAGATGGGAAATCAGTCGACTATTACTCCACCGCGGCCGCATCAATAGGCTTTCAATTAGGCGCGCAAAAAAAGACCATCATCTTAGCTTTTATGGATAAAAAAGCACTTGAGAATTTTCGCAACAGCATGGGTTGGAAGATAGGGGCAGACGCGTCCGTAGCGGTAATAGCACTCGGAGCGGATGGCTCAATAGATACATCAAAACTAAACCAGCCGATAGTAGCATTTGTCTTTGATCCAAAGGGTCTAATGTATAATCTTACACTTGAAGGCGCTAAGATAACAAAGCTCACACGATAAGAACCCGATCATTACTACGCTAAGGTGATTAGTATGGTTCGCCATATTCGCAATCATGTATCTATAATTAAGGTTAACAACATAAAAAAAGAGTAAAAGCCCCTAAAAAGCTTGATTTTCACGTATTTATGCGGTATACTAATTTTAATTAGTCAAGAGGACCCCAAGTATACCATATAACGAAGTCATATAGGCTTTTATATAAAACCCAAGGGGTTTTTGTTTTATGAACAAATTAAAGTATTTTAAAATGTATATAATATTCCTTGTTTTAGCTATGCTATGTAATAGTATTGATAGCTCTCTAGCAAGAGACTGCTATTTTCTATCCAGATCCGACACATTAAGGCCTATGGCAAGCACAATCGCCGCACAAGATGACTTGGAATTACTTACGAGTAAGCTATCACAAAGCGAGGCATTAATAGTAGATGAGGCCTTAAATAAAATACGCAGGCTCCTTCAAACCGTGGATGGCAAGACAACATTAAGGCCTCAGGTAACACCGGCTATAAAACAATTGCTATTAGAATATAAAAGAGATGGCAAGCAATTCTTTACCCCCAGCAAAGCAAAAGAGATAGCGCGAATTAGAAAGCTTGGGCAGAGACTCGATTCCTTCCGATACACATTGCTTTTAAAAGATAACGGCGATTTTAAATTTAATGCAGTGCAAGTTACCGAGATAGTCAAGAGCATTAGCACGAAAGAGCAGATACGTAGTATTATCACAAGACTTAAGAAATACCACATTGGAACCGGCGGTCAAATAATAATGATAATTAAAAGTTCCAAGCATGATGAGATAGAATTTATCGCGGAAAGCCTTATAGCATTAAATATAAAATCGCCTTTTAGTATCGCCAAGATATTTCAGAGTAAGCGCGATTGGGATGAGATAGAACGTATTATAAAAACACTTAGATCCTTAGGCATAGATCAAGAAAGCTATATTGTAAAAATAATCGCTACCTCTCGAGATGAAGAGGAGATTAAGCGAATTGTAAGACACCTACAATCACTAGGTATGCAAAAAACTTCTCATATTACAAAAATATTGCAAGGTAAATGCGAAGAAGAAACAATAAAAAAGTTTTCTGAAGTACTGCTAAGTTACGCGAAGAAGAATAAAGATAATAAATTAACTGATTTCCTCATTTCAAACTTAATCGCTAAGCCGACTTTCTTGATTAACGGCTTAGAATCTACTTTTAAAAGAAGAGGCGAGTTGCCTTCGTTTGAGAAATATTTCAGTAAAGAGGATAAGGAATATATTGAATTTAGGGTGTTTTTAAAAAATTTTGACAAAAAGACTATCTTTTTAATGCTAGATGCATTATTTAGCGACAATAATGAGATAAAAGAATTAAGGCGATACATAGACGAGCAAATTTCCGCGGATAGAGCTAAACTAGCTTCTATAGAAGCGGTGCAAAACCTATCCGAAGGCAATAATATTACAGCCGGACTTTTACTATTTAGTTTTAGCGCTGAAATTAGAAAAAGAATTCATGTGTTACTGATTAATAGTAATAGTTATGCTTTGCGCAAATATCGCCACGATGCTAACCTATTCGTTATCGCGGAAGATATCCTTATGTATGACTGTTCTAATTACAATATCTATGAAAGAATGCTATCAGGTGAAATCGGACCATCCAGATTCGCAACCTACCTCTACGGATCTCTACGCTATACGAAGACAGTAAACTTTTATGATAGCCTACCTGAGAGCTTGAGGCCATTAAGAAGAGAGGTTAATGCATTTGTTCGGGAATATGTGCTAACACATGGCGATAGGCCTTCGGATTACATCATTATTTCAGAATTTATTAGTAGAGGCAATGATGAAAAAACCATAAATCGCACTATGGGCAAAACATCTTTAAGTTTAGACGATTCTACGCACAATACCGATATACCGCTGATTGAACTTGTATTTGATCAAAGACACGACTCTACATTGAGCAGCTATTCTGACTTTCCTGAACAGGATTATATGCAACATGGTGCAGAAGTACATCTATCGCCTGAAGAGGTAGAATTATATGACCAGTATGCGGAGAGGGACTCAAACGCAAGGTCATCCTCCGCAGGAATTGTGACCAACCAAAAAGAAGCTGTAATGATAGACCAAATTTTAAATGAGATTCGTAATGCATTTCTTACTGTTAACGGCAAAACAGTATTAAGAAAGGATATAAACCCCCCATTAGAAAGAATATTACTTAAAATTACAAGAGGCGGCGCCCAACTCTTTGATGCCAAACAAGCGCAAAAATTAGCAAAAATACGAAAACTTGATGAGAGATGCGACACACTAAAATATCTTCTGCGTTTACGTAGTAATGATAAATTCGTATTTAGCGATAAAGATATTGCACGTATGCTTCATAGCCCCCGCACGCTCTTAGAGATAAAATCTATTACTAATATATTAGGATTATATGGCATAAAAAAAGGTGCCTATATTAAAAAGGTTACAATGAGTACACGCGAAGATGAAAAGATAGAAACGATAATCAAAAGACTTAAAGCACTTAAAGTAGAAGACGGTTTTAACATTGCAAAGATACTCCAGTCTGATCGCGATGAAGACGAGATAGAGCGGATAATAATCAATCTCAGATCGCTAGGCATAGAAGAGGAGGTTTATATCGCAAGTATACTTGCTACATCCCGGTCTGAAGATGAAATAGACAGGCTGGTCCATAGATTTAGATCAATAGGCGTTAAAGAGAATGGTCAGATAGCGAAAATGCTTCAAAGCTCCTGGAATGAAAAAGAAATAGGCAGTCTTGCTGAAATACTTTTTAACTATATCAAGAAAAAAAATGGTCATAAACTCACAAATGCCTCAATCGCTCAAGTGCTTGCCAGCCCTGTTTTCTTGAGAAAGGGGTTTGATTATGTTTTAAATCGTGAAGGAAGACTACCGTCTTTTGAAAAACCTTTTACCGAAGAAGATAAGCACTACATTAAATTCAGGTTATTCCTGCGAGATCTTAATAAAAAAGTTATCTTTTCAATTATCGATGCGATGTATAAATCAAATGAAAAAGCAGAGGGCTTAAAGAATCTTATAGGCGCAAGAATTATTGAAGACGAGAACAAGCTCGTTACTCTCGAATCAAGGCGCAGATTATTCGGAAACGATCATACAATAACCGGCCTTTTGTTATTTAGCTTTGATGCGGATATAAGAAAAAGAGCTTCTGCCGTATTTGTCAAAAAATACGATTATGTTTTATACAAGTATAGAAAAAATGAAGACTTGCTTTCCGTCGCAGGTGAGATCCTTTCGCGCACAGCTTATAGATACAATATCTATGATAAAATGCTGGCGGGTGAAATTGGTGAATCAAAGTACAAAACCTATCTTTTTATTTCATTGCGCTATATACATAAAGCAAACTTTTATAACAATCTACCGGAAAGCCTATTGCCCCTTAGAAAAGAAGTGACTGTATATATTAAAGAATTTGCATTGGTATATGGAACTAAACCTTCAGAGGTGACCATCCTTTCGAAATTCTTAAAAAGAGGCTATGAGGAAGAAGAGATAATGCACGCTATCGGTAAAGGATTCCTAAGCCTGGACAGGCCTGTGTCTAATAGCAGGGGTCCGCTTATAGATCTTATCCCGGATGAGGTAGAAAACCCTTCATTAAACAGTTATCTATATGGTAGCAGCGATGCACATGGGGCTGCGATATACGCATCTGAAGCATATTTATTATCTCAAGAAGCGGGAATAGCATATGACCAATACGATGACTTGTATGCGAAGTCATCTTCGGCAGGAGTCGACTCGTTTTCTGATAAGCATGCAGACAAAGTAGAAGAAAAAATAATTGCGTCACTACAAACAATAATCCACGAACACAATCGTGCCACAAAAGATGAGTCAAAACAAATACGGGACTTTAGCGTTATTGAATCAAAAGAAAAGTTCATAGGCGAAGGCGGAAAGCTATGGGCGCGGATAATGTTAACATTTGGAAATGGCGTATCAAGGAAATTTATTTTTAAACATGAGAAATCCTATGCCATGGACGAGATTGGTTCTGAGACATTGAAAATTTTAAACATCGATATGCCGCGAACCAGAAAATATGGCAATAGCTACTTTCTGATTGAAGCTATCGGCCAGTTCAACCTTAATAAAGTTACTAAGAAACAATATCTAAACCACAATTTCAGCTCTCGGCTAGCCTATCTAGCCGGTGAAACAGCAGTGCGCGCATTAATTATAGGACTTGCTGACAGAAAGGGTGATAACCTGCGGGTAATTCTCGATAAAAACAATCTACCAAAAAAAATACTTAATGTTGATCTAACATCAGCTTTTACGTATACTAAAAAACAAAATCTAGAGATTGCAATTTCTGAAGGGGTATTTATTTTAATGCATATTCTCAAGGCAGCTAATAATGCCGGTGTCAAGCCTGAGACGTTAAAAGAGCTTACCTCGCTATTTATTGATGGCTTTCAAAATCAATTCCATAAATTTCAGGACGACTATTTAAAAATAGAGAAGTCCTTTAATGATATTAACCCTGACATATATGATCAGCTTGATAAAAAATGGTCTGTGATGGATATTGTAAAATCAAAAAAAGATAATGTTCTTGCTTTTATCAATCCGCAAAAAATGCATATCAGCAATTTTAAAGCTATCTTATTAAAGGCAATATTAAAAGGGCTCTCAAGCTTTAGTAGTTCTTCCAAGGTTAAAGGCATCACTATTGTCATGCCTTTAACGGCCGCATAAAAATAGAGTTAGTTGAAAAAAAACAGCATCACGCCTGCACGCTCATAAGATTAATTAATACCTAAAAAATGAATCCCTAAGTCAAAAAATGCCTTATATTATATTAAAAGCATATACGGAAGAATTAGCCTTGCAAGGGGATCATATCTTTGCTACTATATTAAGAAAATAAAAGAGGTGGTACTCTGTGATATATAAAAAAATGATATTCATGACGATTCTTTGTATAGCAGTAACTGCGCTATGCGGTAATTTTGATATTGTGCATGCTCAATCAGAAAAGAATGCCTATTGGGATAATAAAAATATCAGGCTTAGAACAACCTACGGCAACCAAGGAAACATGACAAGTAAGACTTTTTATCGGGAAAATGGTAGCCTTGAAAAATTTGAGAAATATGATACCGATGGTAATCAGATAGAAGAAGGTTATTACGGGGATGATGGCAAGCTATGCGAAGACCCGGTTGATAATTTTGCGGCTATCAGGCGCACATATCAGGATGGGAGACTTGTTTCAGATGCCACATTTAGCGCGGATGGAAAAATGATAGAGCGCAGAATATACAATAGATCGGGTGATTTAGTTGACAGGCAATACGTAGGAGACAATGACCCTAATCCTGAGGAAGAGTACTCACCACCGCTTGAATTAAGCGGCAGGACAGATGAGTTTTATAATTCTGATGGCAAAAAAGAGTATCAAACCAGCGCTTACAAGGATATCTGGTACTAGAATATTTTTTCATATGCAACAGGGCTTTTAGGGTTATTGGTAGAAACAAAAAAGGCCTTCCTGATAGAAGGTCTTTTTGTAGGTGATAAGCCTGGGAACTCTCGTTATCGTTTCATCTCCCTTAATCTTTTCATAGTAAGTATGCCCTATGATTTTTGTTTAGGCAAGGGGTATTGGATATTTTTTTAAATTTCTTTATTGTCACTTAGAACAACGTTAACATAAAAAGAAAGACAGGCATATGAAAAGAAAACCGGGCGTTCCCCATGATAAGCATTGCAGGAGTTGTCCCGCGATATGCTGCAAGAATCTTGCCCTGGCAATAGGCAAACCCGCTAACCGCAAAGAGATAGATGACCTGAAGTGGCAGCTTCATTTTACTCATGTTAAGATATACATAAGACATCATCACTGGTACCAATGGATCAAGAGTGTATGCAGGTATCTATCCAAGGATAATAAGTGCACTATATATGAACGCCGGCCTGATATCTGCAGAAAGCACAATCCACCAGACTGCGAAAAATTCGGTAAATTTTATGATATCATGATATCGACCCCAGAAGAGTTGGAGACTTACCTTAAAAGTAAAAAGAAGAAGTATAAAAAGTAACTACTCTTGGCATTTCAATATAATAAGACTTAGTATACCATATCATATATATCCTAATATAATTTCGTATAATCATCCCTGGTTCTTGACTTAATAACAAAATAGAGTATAATTGTATAGTTAGTTATTAAATACTTTTAATAAGTTTAATATATAGGAACAACTTAATACTCTATGTGTTAATCTATATAGAGGGGTGGTTTTATTATGAATAAAACAGCCGTTAAAGCTATATCTTTATTATTATGTGTAAGTGTAATTCTTACTAATAACTATAGTTATGCCTCTACTCTATTCAAGACAAGATCGCATTCCCAGCGCTTCCTGGAAGATGAATGGTCAAAAAAAGAAAGGGCTTTTGAATGTCTGAGACTTACAGTACCTGTACAGCTTGGCGATGTAATTCAGCACCATAAGGGCAGCAAACAAGGCCTTATAATCCATATTCAAGACCGTCACGCAGATGCTACAGCACAGTTTAATATAGCGGGCATGATCACTGCCATAACAGATAACTATGGCATAGACCTATTATGTCTTGAAGGCGCCTCAGATAAGCTTGATACATCTTTTTATGACAACATCCCAGACACAGAAGCAAAGGAGCTGACCACAAAATTTTATGTACAGGAAGGCCTATTTACAGGGGCGGAGTATTATAAGATATCAAATAAAGACAAGACCATTACAGCCTATGGCGTAGAAGATAAAGACCTGTATTTTGAGCATGTCGCAGCTTATGAAAACCACAGCGCTTATAAGGAAAGCATGGCCTCTTATTTGGAGGCTCTTAAAAGGGGTTTATACGCATTAAGGGGATATATCCTATCAGAACCACTTAAGATAATCGATGATAAGGAACAGGCCTATGAGAATAAGCATTTAGAGTTAAAAGAATTTGTTATATACATCACGGGAGAAGCTGTTAAGAACAATATCCGATTGTCTGCCTATCCTAATCTTGAGACATTCTCAAGAGTTGTCTCCATTGAAGATACAATAGATTTTAATGAAACAGAAAAGCAGAGAGACGATCTTGTAAAAATACTATCTAATACCCTAAAAGATGAGGCATTAAGTACGCTACTTAAGAATAGCATGGATTTTAAACTGAATAAAATAAGTGCTTCTGCCTACTATGAGTATATAGAAAATATTGTCAGCCTTAATAATGACTCAATTAATAAGGTTTCTTATAAACAGCTATTTGCATATGTAGATTATATAAAACTCTCGGATAATGTGGATAATATAATACTTTTTGATGAGATAAAAAATGCTATCAGTGACATTAAGGCTCTATACTATGAAAACGATACCCAGAAACTCTTTGATAGCTATGCAAAATATATTGAGTTCAGTATCGGCTTATACGAATTAAAGCTTACTGAGAAAAATTTAGATAAGCTAAAAGCCTTTACAGAAACAATAAACGTATCACAGATAGCATCATTTATCAATGAACAGAATAATCAAACCGGTATAAGCCTTAATATCGCGGAGCCTCCTACTAATAATAAAGCGTTTAAAAACGCCTTGGATTACTACGAGATAGCCCTGAAAAGAGACATTGCCCTTGTAGATAATACCTTGCGCAGGATGGCTGTTGAAGTAAAAGATTCTGCAATACTTATAACAGGCGGATTCCATACCAGAGGCATTGTCAATATACTTAAACAGCTCGATATCTCCTATATTGTGGTTTGTCCCAAGGTAGGCACTGGTGATTATGAAGAGATATACCAGAACCGGATGAATAATCGCCTGCCACATCCTGATGCGATACTTAATTTTATAAGCAGCATGCTTGTACCCGCGCTTACTACAGGTAATCTTGCAGATCCAGTACACGTGAGTAGAGCTCAAGATGAGTTTTTAGCTGATAAGCAGTTTGTGGAAGAATGGCTTAATGCAAAAGCCCTTATGAATGATAAAGAAAATGGGGGAGGGTTGGCATCGAAGAGGATACAAGAAAAAGCTGATTCTTGGAAAGCATCATCATCTGGTATAAAGCAAGATCCGGAATGGTCTAATCATATTAATAAATTAGATCCCCGACCAATAGAAAATGGATTACTAAAAGATGCATACGTTTCCCTCGCGATGGAGGTAAAGAAAATAGTAAATAATAAAGATGAAGATAAGGTTGCGATCTATGGTGGGGCTGGAGCTGATTTTTCTTTCCTTCTGTCAACAAATGTAAACAAAGCATATTTTATTGAACAAACACCTATAAATAAGACACTGCTAATCTCTTTACTGGAAAAATGGGTTGAATTAGAAGAGGTCGGCGTTAATGTTCTGGAGATAGACAGGGTAGCAAAAAAATACCTAGAAAATAAATATAAACGTGGGTACGCAGCCTCTACAGAAGATTTTATGCTTGATATAGAAATCAAAATACTCACTGAATTAAAGGCAATGGGCGTTAATTTAAACGATATAGAAATAGCGCTCGATAACGACAAGGAAACTTTACACATTAAATTTGATTGGGATTATTTAGGTAAAAGCAAAAAAACATATGAGATCATATACATTCAGGCTGATATCGTTAAGCCTGATAAATATTTAAATCGAATTTCCGAAGACAAAATTGACATTTATTATCAGAAGGCAGGGCGGTCAATCCCGGTAAGTTATAAAGAATTCTTAGAACAAATCACGCAAAAATTAAAAAACGGCGGTTATCTTATCACTGATGATCATTACATATCATCATCAACTACCTTTTTCCTGCCAGACAGGGTTAAGCAGATCACAAGTGACCCAATAACCTCAAAAGGACTGGAAGCAAGCAGAAAAACTATAAAAGATATTAGCAGGGGGTATGGATATGGCTGGAATGTTCAAATTCGCCAGAAAAAGGAAGTCATGCCTTATGCGGTAGATGTAATTGAAAAACAGGCACAAGTAGAGGCGAGCAAAGCACAAGAGAAAACATCTTCTTCCGGAATAAAGAATAAAATCAACGAAATCATAAGTACTTTCCAGAAGAAGAAAAAAGACACAGCGCTAGAAAAAACAGAAGTGGTTTTTCTGGGTAAAAACACCTACATGGAGATTGGCCCATTAAGTAGTTCTCAAAATATTAGCACTGAAGGATTGGCCAGCTGTATGGCGGTAGCCATAAAAGGCAAGGTCGGAGAAGCCGCTTTAAGCCAGGATGTTTTTGGTATTCTACATCTTTATCCTGATAACGCGGCATCAGACATAGCTAACCTTAGAAGAGTATTGTCAGAACAAGATATACAGGTAGAATATATTGGATTTATACCAACAATAGAGAATAAAGAAGGGGCGCAATTTCATAGGAATACATTAAATATTATTGATCTCCTTAATAGTGTTGGGTTCGACTTCTCTAATGATATGGAGTCAGATGGCTTGTTAAAAGGGTTTTACAATTTAAGGCATTCAGAAATCGTCAAACAGGTCAGTGTAAACAAAAAAGGCATGTCTCTTAAAATTCCAGGTGAAAACGAAAAGCTAATCGGGTGGGACAACTTTTCCTTTAGAGGAACCAATGACCTAAATATGCAAATTAAAAAAGCTAGTGACTATATACAAATGCAGCTAGAGGGCGAAAAAACCGGTTCCGGCGGCACTGCGCAACCTGATTCTTTAGAATTGAAAAAAGTAGAAAAGGTTCTGAATGACTTAATAGATAACGTCAGACAGAAATATGCAGATGGAAAATACCCTATAACAATAAAAAGCGGTCCTGTTTTGAATAACGAGGAAATTTCTTACGATAGATTAGACGTATTTGACAATAAAGCCATAAAATTACTTGAAAAACTGGAGTTATCTATTCCCGGACATAAACCCGGACAAGACCTGTGCGATATCATTTCTATACTATTAGGCAATTCGTATGATTCCATAGCATCTTTTTATGACCCCGGGGTGATTGCTGGAGAGCCTTCGTTAAATTACCCGGGCAAAATCACGGTAGCCTTCAGTATCGAAGCGAGAAAAACCGGAAAAAACCTTGTTGTAACAATTATAGACAACGGCCTTGGAGAATATACAGCTAACACAATCAGGAAACAGGAGGTCATTGATAAAAATGAGTATTTTTATAGCGGCGGCGCAGGCTACGGGGTAGAAATTGTAAAAAAGGCGATAGCCCCTGATGGAAGATTATCGTTAGTGCGCACTGATAAGGAGCATACCGCAAAAAGAGATCTCCTTTCTTTAAAGCCTGCTGATAAAAAAAGCTTCTTGAATTTAAAGCATGATAACGTAATAAAAAGCCTTTCAACAGAAGGTAAAATAACTGAAGCTATATTAAGCATTCCCTTGCGTTATCTTGAAGCCAAGAAAACATTTTGGAACAAGACCGAAAAAACCTCTTCCGGCAGCACTGAACAATCAGATTCTCCCAAATCAGAAAAGATAGAAGATGTAACCAATTTAAGCGCCCTTGCAGCAAAAATCATAAACCCAATCATAACAAAGACATATAAATATGTTACAGAACTGATGAAGATAATACTCAAAATACCCGCTGGACGGCCATCAGCGTATATCATAGAAAGAGGCAATCTCCTAGGTGATACTGCGCAAGTTATACCCAGAGAACTCTTAGAATTTTTTACTGAATTATATGATAAAAATGAAGCTAAGACCTATCTTATATTAGATATAAGTAAAAAGCGCCTTGCAGCACTGCTTGATGCTTATGGCCTAGAACCATGCGAATGTATTAAATCATCTGAAGAAATATTAGGTGGAGAATTTACAGATACAGCAGATGATCGCGCAGGGCGCATAAAAGCGCTTCTTGGATACGGTGAAGCATTTATAGGCAGCGGCATCAGGGCTAAACTAGGAATCGGCTCAAGTGCTACAAATATCGGCATTGTCGCAAATCCCATTGCTCCGGGAACAGAAGCGGAAGAGGAATTTAATACTTTATATCCGGAATCTATGCTAAAAAAAAGCGGCGCCAGAGTAACTAAAATGGTTTTAGATGACCCTGGCCAGACAGTCATATCCCTGCCGCAAGCCCTGCATGCGCTTGTTAAAGCAGTTGCTGCAAATAGAGATATCGGGCCCATCATAATACTACCGCCAATAGTAGCTCCCGATGCCATATTAGAGGCAATAATTCAATACAAAGAGGTCTTAAAACTCATACTTAAATCTGCATAACAACAGGTGATAGAGGCTATCGTTATGATAAAACTAAGAAAGATTATACAGTGCATCATAATCATTGTTTTTTTAATTAGCCATACAGGCCAGGCTTATGCCCTAAGACCTGTCGCCTTATCTAACACAGCAAAAAAAATACCCCTAGAAAACAACCTTACTTACCCTGCGTCTTTTATAGGCACGGAAAAAGAGAGGCAAAGCGAAGTAATAAAAGCAGTGAAAAATCTTTTTGAGGAGCTTTTGTCAATTCCGGACAGGTCTGGTACTATATGGTCAAGAATAACAGCACAGGTTGACATTACAATAAAACTATCAGGTTATTCCATAACCTTATCAAACGGAGACATAATAACTGAGTTTCATATATACGGTGAACGCGAATGGCCCACTTTTTATATTCCCTCTGAAGATTGCTATGTTACCATAACGATGGGCGAGAATCCTGTAGCATATGAACACTACCAAAATTTGTTTTACCTATTAAATGGTAACGAAATTGAACTCAATGAAAGCGCAGGGGCAGGATTTCCTCTTAAACTAGATCAGGAATGGGATGATTGGGACACTAAAAATAATAGGCTTTTTTCTGATAAGTATAGCCCTTATGAAACGGTTATTGATAAATTTGTTGCGAAATATGTACTGATAGCTTTGAGAGAGCTGTTATTGCAATATTCTGGCCGCACGATAAACATTTTTGACCTCTTCGGTGGTGCCGGCAGACTAATAAGCAACATTGACAAATCAATAAAAATGAATCCTTCGCTTTACACTCGAAACACGGAAAGAATAAAATATTTTCTTGGGGAACGAAATGAGATATCGGCAGATAGGGCTAAAAAGAGGCTAAAAGACGTTAATGTTGATGTGCATAATATAGATCTATTGGAATGCGGCAATTTACAAGATGAGATGAACGCGAAAGCAGATATAATTATATTCGAAGGGGCGCTGACAAGGCAGGTCATTGGCAATAAAGAAGATGCTGTATATATGATTAAGGAAGCCTATGAGGCGTTGCAACCTGGAGGATTCTGTATTTTAGCGGGATTTACAGGGATATGGCTTAAATCTTATGATTTTGAGGATGCTGGTTTTGATATTCTTAATATGAGCATACCACATAATACACTTAAGGATATATCAGGCAAACAGTTCTATATACTCCAAAAACCCACACCAAAAACGAATATGCAAACAATGGTTCCATCATCTGCTACGGCAACTACAGCGCCCTATTCTTATCCGTCCGATAAGGTTAGAGCATTTATACAATCCGCGGTATAATGTAAGCCGCAGATATGCCTACTACAAAAACAACTCTTTGAAGATTGTAATTTAAAGTGCAACAAGTAGGAGCAAAAAAATAAAGCTCCACAGATCCGAAAAAATCTGTTATTTTGTAAGTACAGACAAACAAAAAAACAGGAGGATCTAATGGAGCTAAGT
>Ga0222665_1000157_pt1 | contig 47082 bp, 38 predicted proteins | sample AntAcemetagen653_FD_179853 | JGI IMG/M metagenome (GOLD analysis project Ga0222665, IMG submission 179853) | Saline water microbial communities from Ace Lake, Antarctica - #653 | ecosystem: Environmental > Aquatic > Non-marine Saline and Alkaline > Saline | place: Antarctica: Ace Lake...
TAACCCTCAGCGCTCAAGGAAAAAAGATAGAGCAGAAGTATATGGAAGAAAGACAACCAGGGATTACATCAGGATGCTTTACATAAAAAAAGATATAGCAGAAAGCGAAAGAACATCAAAAGCGCTGATAAAGTCTTTAGAAAACAAACCCTTGAATCCTTGGACCCTTGAATCCTTGGACCCTTGAATCCTTGGACCCTTTTCTCCAACTAAATTGGAGAAGAACCACATATATTATAGAAGAACTTTAAAAAATGTCAAAGCTTGTTCGAGTTTGAGACCTTTGAAAAATCATTTATGAGCGATATTGAGCAGTTTTGGAAAAAGAGTTAGGATGAACTCTTGACAAAGGCATCAATTTTTGTGTAATCGGGCAACACTGATGGCATCGTAAAAAATACCATTTATACTTAAATTCGTGGTTTTTTACGAGTTCATTATCTACCTAAAAAAAATTAATACTGTAACAGGCAAACACTGCTTTTTGTTCTAGGGGCCTGTCCGAAAAGTACCGAAATTGTCATTTTCACCTAATTCTCGGACAGGCTCCTATCATAAGTTAAATTTTTTGAAAGTTTTAAAGGAATCTGATTTGCTGAAAAAATATTCAATAAACATTCAATTTTATCTATTTGTTTTTTTATCATTTTTTTTATGCGGATGCGTTCAAAATCTGCATAATATTCCTGTTTCACAGGTCGAAAATTTAGCAACTTCCGAAACAGAGACCACCGTAGCTGATCTGTCTGAAAAAAAAGACAACGAAAAAAATCGTGTTGACCAAAAATCCGAAAATTCTGATCCTGACAAGCCAGTTAATACCAGTACCAATACAGATAAAGACCATAAAGCAGATCCCAAAAAAAATATCAGCGCAGAAATCAAAACAGACAAAAAACTTGCAGATCCCAAAAAAACACAACATACTCTGGATGAAGCCATTGATTTCTGCCAGGTTTCACAGGATCTCTGGCAAAAAGGGGATCTTGAAAATGCCCTTGAGGCCTTGGATCAGTCTTATTCCCTGATCCTGAATATCACCGCAAATGACGATCCTGAACTGGTGCAGCAAAAAGAAGACCTTCGTTTTACGATATCAAAACGTATTCTTGAAATATATGCATCTCGAAATATTGTTGTCAATGGCGGACACGACGCCATTCCCCTTGTAATAAATAAACACATACAGAAAGAAATCGATCTCTTTACAAAAGGCAATGAAAAAAAGTTTTTTCTGGCATCATATAAACGCTCAGGCAAACATCGTTCACATATAGTCAAAAAGCTTAAAGAAGCCGGACTCCCTGTTGAACTGTCATGGCTTCCTCTTATTGAAAGCGGTTTCAAGGTACGCGCGCTTTCAAAGGCAAGGGCTCTCGGGCTCTGGCAATTTATACCTTCAACCGGATACAAATTCGGTCTTAAACGCGATATATTTATTGACGAACGTATGGATCCTTTTAAATCAACTGCTGCTGCTATTGCTTATTTAAAGGAATTACATAATATTTTCGGCGACTGGGCAACGGTAATGGCAGCCTATAACTGTGGTGAAGGAAGAGTTCTTCGTGTAATTCGAAGCCAGAATTTAAACTATCTCGACAATTTCTGGGATCTATATGAAAAGCTTCCCAGAGAAACCGCAAGATATGTTCCTCGATTCCTCGCTGTTCTTCATATAATTAAAAACATGGAAAAATATGGTATTGATCCAAAAGATATTGATAAGCCTCTAAAATATGAAACAGTCCTTGTAACGAAACAGGTATGTTTAAAGGATATAGCAAAAAAAACAGTGTCATCTGAAAAAATCTTAAGACAACTCAACCCTGAACTCAGGTATAAAATGTTGCCTCCTAATGAATATCCCCTCAGGATTCCACCGGACAAAAAAGATATACTGCTTGCAAGTCTGGATAATATACCTGTCTCATATATGCCAAGAGCTGCCTATGTAAAACATAAAGTAAGATCTGGGGAATCTCTTTCAACTATTGCCAGAAAATACCATACAAGCATGTCCAAAATTGCCAGGGCAAATAATATATATAAACGAAATTATATAGTTGCAGGGAATATAATTAAAATACCACAAAAAGGGACCATTGTTCCCACACCCAAAAAGCATAATAAATTAAAATACAAGCAAGCCAGCATTCATGTTGTTAAAAGCGGTGATTCGTTGTGGATTATTGCCAGACGTTATCGCACAACCACAAAAAAGATTAAGTATATAAACAACCTGTCTTCAACAAAACTTTCTATAGGACAAGTCCTTAAGATACCCGGCAGAGACATAGAAAATGAAGAAGGTAACGGCTTCGGGATATACAAGGTAAAACGGGGGGACAGCCCTTTTAGTATTGCAAAGTTGCACAATATGCGTTTGGAACGTTTTTTGCGTATAAACAGGCTGACACCAAGAAGTAAAATATACCCAAAGCAAAAGCTGTATATTAAATAACGCATACATCTAATCAGCCCCCGTAGCTCAGTGGATAGAGCAATGGATTCCTAATCCATGCGCCGCAGGTCCGATTCCTGCCGGGGGCACCAGATATTTTTTAAAAACCCGTATTCAAAACGAGACCTTTGAAAAATGCTCAATTTTGTTTAAGTTCAAGGAAGGCGAGGATTTCAACCGCATGAATATATTGAATATTTAGAGGATTTATCAGCCTCAGGCTGATTAAAATTTGAGTCTGACACAGAAATTGGGCAAAAGGGGGTGTTTTGCAAAGCTTTCAAAACAACAAATCGCAGGATAAACTATGATTATTGTAACCGGTGGTTCAGGTTTTATTGGAAGTGCGATCGTATGGCAACTAAACAGTAGAGGTATAGATGATATTGTTGTTGTCGATCACCTGGAAGAAGTTGAGAAATGGAAAAATCTTGTTCCACTTCGATTTTCCGATTATTTAGATAAATCCGACTTTATTAAAAAACTTGAAGCCGGATACTTTGGAAACAGCATTAAAGCAATTTTCCATATGGGCGCATGTTCTTCCACTACTGAAAAAGACGCTGATTATCTCATTGAAAATAATTACCGTTATACAGCCCGTATCGCCATGTGGCATGAAAAACACCCTGGCTGCAGGTTTGTATATGCATCCAGCGCCGCTACCTATGGAGACGGTCAGCAAGGCTATCGTGATAAAGAAGATGAATTACATATTCTTCGTCCGCTCAATATGTATGGATATTCAAAACATATGTTTGATCTGCTGGCTCTTCGCAAAGGATGGCTTCAACATATTGTGGGACTGAAATATTTTAATGTATTCGGGCCTAATGAATACCACAAGGATGACATGAGAAGTGTCGTAAATAAGGCATATCCAATTGTGCGTGATAAAGGAAATATTTGTCTTTTCAAGTCATACCGTGACGACTATAAGGATGGAGAACAGCTTCGAGACTTTATCTACGTTAAGGATGCAGTTAAGATGACTCTCTTTTTCCTCGACAACCCAGAAATAAACGGTATTTTCAATATCGGCACAGGTAATGCCAGATCGTGGAATCAGGTAGCTGCATCTTTGTTTCAGGCAGTCGGCAAACCTCTAAACATCGAGTACATACCAATGCCTGATGCTCTGAAGGGAAAATACCAATACTATACATGTGCGGATATGACAAAATTGCAATCCGCTGGATGTCAACATGCCTGTATGGATATTGATATGGCTGTAAAAGAATATGTAAGGAATTATCTTAATTTAAACAAACACCTTTCTAACCCCAAATAATGAGACCTTTGCAGAACGCAACATTTTTTCGTCAGGCAAGGAAGGCGAAAGTTTCAACCACAGGAATATATTGAATATTTCGAGGATTTATCAGCCTCAGGCTGATTGCGATTTGAAATTCCATCTCGTTTGATTAAAAACCAGGAAATTATTTTGACAAAGGCAATTGAAAACAGGGTATTAAAGCTTAGAAAGTCGCTTTCAGAAAAGCATTTTGACACATTCATGATTCTTATTGGGGAAAACCGACGTTATTTAAGCGGCTTTACTGCTGAAGATACAGGGTTTGACGAATCTGCAGGCGCTCTCTTCATAACCAGCCAAAAACTTATACTTGCAACCGACTCCAGATACACATTACAGGCCGAACAGGAAGCCCCTGGTTATGAGATATTTTGCTATAAAAAGGGGCTTGCGAATGAATTGCCTGACATTCTCAGGTCTCTTGAAACCAAAAAACTCGGTTTTGAATCAAAACGCCTGTCTTATATCCAATATAATCAAATCACCAAACAACTTTTATCAAATGGCTTAAATATCCTGCTCACAGGAACAGAAGATATTGTAGAAAATCTTCGCGTTAAAAAAGAAAAAGAAGAAATTAAAAACACCAGAAACTCACTCTTTATAGCAGAATCGACTTTTAAAAATTTTATTACAAATAATTCCATATTGGGTATGACGGAAAAAGAAGTTGCATGGGCAATGGAAAAAGGAATGAGAGAAGCAGGGGCTGAGTCAATCTCATTTCCAGTAATTGTGGCATCAGGTCCAAACAGCGCTCTTCCTCATGCAATACCTGGAAACCGCAAAATAAATAAAGTAGAACCGGTTCTGTTTGACTGGGGCGCAAAAGTAAACGGCTACTGTTCAGACATCTCCAGAACAATTTTAACAGGCAAGCCTGACGACACATTTATCAAAGTTTATGAAACAGTCTTAAACGCCCAGCGCATGGCTACTGACGCCATAAAACCAGGTGTCAGTTCACGGACAATAGACAAAATAGCTCGCGACTACATTGACAAAATGGGCTTTAAGGGTAAATTCGGGCACGGCCTGGGGCATGGGACAGGACTTGCCATACACGAATACCCCGGACTTAATCCAAATAAAAACACCATACTTGAAAAAGACATGGTTTTCACAATAGAACCCGGGATATATATACCAGGCTGGGGGGGCGTCAGGCTTGAAAACATGGTGGTTGTAAGGGAAAATGGGGCAGAGGTGCTAAACACTCTCGAATAAATAACCGTTCACGGTTAACAGTTTACAGTTAACGGTTGAAAAAAACAGAAGAGAAATCAGTAAAGAACCGTGGACCGTGGACCGTGAACAGACAACTTTGAAATGTTATGCTGGATAACCTTGTAGATCAATATGTAAATTATCTTCTTGTTGAAAAGGGTCTTTCAGATAATACTCTTGAATCATACAGCAGCGACCTTGCCGTATATCTTGAATTTCTAAAAAAAAGCAGGATAAGAAAGGTTTCCGAAACAGATACTGCTGTTATATTAAAACATTTGATCAACCTGAGAAATTCAGGATTAGGGGCAAAATCAAGGACAAGACATCTGGTTGCCTTAAGAGGTTTTTACAGATTTTTAACACAGGAAAAAATAATTAAGAAGGACCCTTCCAGGATTATAGATCTTCCCAAAGGCGGGCTAAAACTTCCAGATGTACTCTCTGTAGAAGAAGTAAAAAAGCTTATAAATATCTGCGACATCAAAAAACATAAAGGAATAAGAGATTGTGCAATGATTGAACTCCTTTATGCCGCAGGACTCAGGGTCTCTGAACTGGTAAATCTGAAAATCCAGGACGTCAACCTGGAAGCATGTTTTGTAAGGGTTTTTGGAAAAGGATCAAAAGAACGAATTGTGCCTATAGGTCTTTACGCAAAAAAGAAAATAGATAACTATATAAAAAGTTCCAGGCCAATAATTCTAAAAGAATTAAACAGCCAGTATCTTTTTGTCGCAAGAGCAGGAAAACCCATGACCAGACAGGGATTCTGGAAACAGTTAAAAAAATATGGCCACACAGCAGGCATAAAAAAAAGAGTCACTCCTCACACGCTTAGGCATTCCTTTGCCAGCCATCTTCTTGAAGGCGGCGCTGATTTGAGAGCTGTTCAGATTATGCTTGGGCATGTAGATATCTCCACAACCCAGATTTACACTCATATAGCTAAAAAACGGCTCAAAGAAATTCACGAAAAATATCATCCAAGAGGGTAAATCTGTTAACGTAAATTAAGGGTATAAACCTCAGCATCATCCCCTTCCGCCAACGGGCCGAACAGAATCGATTCTGGGTTGCCCTGAACACGAACATAATATGATGAGTCAGCATCCAGTTGGTTTTGAATAGCCCAGGCCGTATACTCCTTTTCTCCCATTGTAAGCTTTAACCCCTGCATGGGATATTCAAGCACTGCCTTATCTGGAAGTTTGCCCGCAGGTCCTGAGCCGTGAGCGTCTATTTCTCCACCGCAGACCCCGAACATAGCTCCCTTCCATGATGATTCAAAAGGACCTACCTCAAACCACTGGCCAAGCTGGGGGATGGCGTAGATATCGAGACGGTACTCGACAGAAATTTTTCTCTGAGGCATATTTGCCTTTGCAACCAGTTTGGCGCCGGCAGCAGGATTATCAGCAGCAAGAATTTCAGCGCCCTGAAACGGCGTCGGCAAAAAATCAATAGACGGAATCTTGCCGTCATGAAGAAAAACAATGGGAAATCCGTGGCCTCTGACGGCCTGTATGGATAACGCAAGCATGGAAAGACCATAGCTTACGGAATCAGAGGCAAGCTCTTTGTCCGATGAAAGAATAATCCACAAGGCAGTGTCATCCTTTCCGAGTTCTTCCCGTGGTCCAACCCACGCCATCTTTTTCAGATCATCCATCCAGAAATGCCCGTTAGCATCCAGAGCATAGGTCTTTAGCATGGTCATCAGCTTTTGAACCCGCGCTTCTTCATGAGCCAGTGAGGTTATCCATACTTTTTTCATCATTTTCTCCTCTGTACCACCATTAAGTGTAAACCTAATCAAGCGAAAGTCGAAGGTGCCCCAATTTCAAGGCGTCCGATGGCGAAGCTGTGGTAATCCACCGCAAGCCCTTGGCAACGCAAAAGATGGGGTTGCATATGTTACCCCTTTTTTTCATTTTGTTTACGATCAATAAGGGTATAAATAATCGTAAGGAATGCCTCACGGTCTAACCAAGCGAAAGCACTGTAACCTGGCTCGGGCAGAGGCACATACCAGGAGCATTCGGCATAACACCCATGGCGTTCTGACCGGTTACGCTGGTCATGCGTTGCGCCGGTACGCCATCCACCAAAATCGTAAAACAGCCGACCATATATTCCGTTTGACCATCAATCAAGTGGGATACTACACCACCCAAAACACCTGCTTCGTCCCCATTACTCATCAAACCCTTAGTCAACAGATTGACCGCCGGCATACAGTCGACCAAAACATTATAGGCAGCAGGCGCAGACGTTGCTGTCATGGCAATATCCGGATACGGTATGGGCGTTGGTACCGGGCCGGCAGGAGTGGGAATGGGGGTAATACAGACGTCCGGAAACCCCATATCCATTCCCGCTCCCATGGTAAGCATAAACATAGTTCGTCCTCCCTTATCCTAAGTGTACCTGTTCGGCATTGATCGTTACGATCTCTTCAGCCATATGCACGGCATTTTTCGAATGCATAGTCAGTGTATCTTCAACCAGATAACGGGTCGAGCCGGTCTGAACCTCTTCATCCTCCTTGACGAAACGAACGGCATTGATAAGCCTCTCGGTCAGCCTACGGTATACGGTGTCTACCGTATCCGCCACGTGCTTGACCTTTTTTATCTGGCTGTCGAGAAAGGCGCCGAGAAATACCAGTCTGGAAATTTTTGCCGCGCCTTCATCGGCATCAACTGAAATTTTCTGACTTGCAAAGGATAGTTCCTCTCCCGCGGCGATCGTCATGCCGATATCCGACTTCAATGACAGATCCCCATTTTTTACCTGCACATTTACCGGGCCCTCAAAGACGATATCCGTTTGTCTGTTTTCGCTAATTTCCCTTTTGAGTACGGATAAAATAAAAACGTTGCCCGACATATCCATGAAGAGCAGAACTGTATCCCCGACTTTCGGCTGTACCAGGCAGCTGACCGCCCGCTCTGATATCACATCCCCGTAAGACGTCAGGACTGAAAAAAAGTTGTCCCCCACTTCCTGAACACGCCCATATTCCATTATGGGCTGAGAACATTCTATTTTTTCTGCCAATTCTTGCATATCTCCTCCTCTTTGATCGAAGTCCCAATTAAAATAGTTATCGGTTTACATGGATCAGGGGTCAGATGACCCCTGAAGGTTATTTTCTTTTCGGTCTCCAGGCCTCTGCCTCCTCCAAGTCTTTATCGGTGCCGCGGATCATTATCTTTTTTGCATTCTCCCACTTTGTATGGTCTTCAACTGCACCATGAAGCCGTGCAAGATAGAGGCTTGCACCTGAAAAATCGGCCGCCGACAGATCGGCATGGGAAAAATTGGCATATGCACACTGTGCATCTTTAAAAACAGTCGCTTTACATGAAGCATTTTCGAAAAGGCAATTTTTTAGGTTTGCCTTGGAAAAATCCGTCTGTGTGAGATCGGCCTCCCCGAAATATGACTTTGAAACATCCGCTCCGTTGAAACGAGCTTCTTTAAGTATCGCCCCCTTAAACATGGCGTACTGTCCGGAGACGCGTTCGAGGTTTGCACCGGTCATATCGGCATCCGAAAAATTGGAATATGTAATATTCGCCCCGGTAAGATCCGCCCCTTTCAAATCCGACCCGGAGGCATTGATGGTTGAAAAATTTGCCCCCTTCAAATCCTGACCGGCCAGATCGCAATCGCGGAACATAATCTTGAAGAAGTGCGCACCGGTAAAGACGGTTCTCCTGAGACTTGCATCATTAAAAACGACCTTCTCAAGATCTGCTCCGGAAAGGTCCGCATCGACAAGTGAAGCATGCGAAAGGAAAACCTTTTCGAATTTGGTATTTGACAAATTTGCGTTATCGAGCGTTGCATGCTGCATCATAGACCAGCTGAAGAAGGCGCCGGAGCAGTCCGCACCCGTCAGATTCGCATGCTGAAAGAGGGTCATGTGGATCTTCGCCCCCTTAAGGCTCGCGCCCGTTAAATTCAGCTTTCTCAGGTCAACCTTTGTCAAATCAGTCCCATCTAAGATGACCCGGGAAAAATCGCATCTCTTGAATCCCGTTTTGAGAACGTTTGCCCCGCTAAGATTCGCATTTTTGAAAGAGACGTTTTCAAAACGCCCCCCCGTAAGATCGGCACCGGAGAGGTCAACACCTTCAAGGCTGGTATTTTCAATTGTCTCATTTTGCCCTATGGCATCGAGAACTTCTTTCCGTGTCATATAATCCTCTATCGTCAATCAAGCAGGTCGGTCCGCTTATGGAGCTGAGACATTTTCAAATTTGCCCCTTCAAAATTCGTTTCCCCGACAGTTGCCTTATAAAAATCGACGGCAAAAAGGTTTGAATCGCTTAAGTTTGTATTGACAATCCGCGCTTTCCTGAGCGATCCCATAAAGAGATTCGCCCCGGCAAGGTTCGCGTTCTCCAGATTCGACTTATTAAAACGGCACTTCTTTAGCGAAATACCTGACAGATCGGCATTTGTCAGGTCGCAATTTTCCAGGATCGATTCATCAAGCACACTGCCGACAAAATCCGCCCCGGACAGATCCGAATCCCTGAAGCAGCCGTGTTTCATGGAAATATTCCTGAGATTGACGCCGGGAAGCGACGTGTTGCCGCCAATGCGGCCCTTGTCCAGATTCGCGCCTTCGAACGTCACCCCCTCCCCTTTCACACCCCAGAACATAGTTGAGTTGACCGCGGCCCCGGAGAAATCGGTCCTGTCGAGAACAGCGTCCTTGAAGAGGCACTTGTTAAGTTCGGACATGGTAAGTTTTGCGTCCGACGCATCGGCACCGGAAAAAACAACCATTTCCGCCTTTATGTTCTCCAGGTTTGCCTTAATGAGTTTCGCCTTCTGTAGAATTACCGAGTAAAGCTTGGCACCTCTCAGGTTGGCCTTTGTGAGGTCGGCCTCTTTCATCAGCGCCTGGTTGAGATTTGCCCCTTCGAGATTAGCCTCCTTGAAAAAAGCCTTGGAAAATAGCCCCCTTTCCAGTCTTACGTTTTTTAACGAAGCCTTCGAAAAATCCGCCTCCATGGCTAACGTCTGCGATAGATTCGCCCCATCAAGATTGGTCTCGGAAAAATTTGTTTTCTTGCACATGGCACGGCTCAGGTCGATACCGGCCAGGTCGAGTTTGGAAAGATCAAGACCGGTCAGGACAGAGCCTTCCATGCTCTCCCCTCTTTCATGTCGCTCAATCACTTCCTCACGGGTAAGTTTCCTTATCTTCTCCGGGTCAATGCCCGCCTTATCGAATTTCTCCTTCAGTGAATCGGGAATCCCGCCGGCCCTTGCCTGCTCTGCATCCTTCTTTCCTGCTTCAATTTTTGACATACCGTCTTGATAACGCTTTTCGGCTTCATGACCCATTTTTTTTGCCTGGGCCGCCGCCTCGTTCATCTTTGTTTCCATCTCCGGCGTCAAGTGGCCGACGCTACGCATATTTTCACGCTCCAAAGCAATTTTTTTGGCCTGCTCCTCGCCGAATTCGGCAAAACTCCTCCTACCCTGACTCTGGGTGGCGTTGAGTAGCACATCAGGATCTTTTCCGGCTTTTTTAATGGCAGCCCGTGCCTGATTTTCGAATACTGCCTGTTTCGCTTGGAGGGCATCGATTTTCGGCTGATGAAATGCCTTGATTTCCTGGACAAGCCCCTTAACCATACCTTTTATGTCCATCCTGGGGATGGGAGGTATGACAATAGCCGATTTATCTGGCGGTTTATCCGCCTCAGGAAGACCCGGTTCCACCTGATGCTCCTTTGCAAACTCTCGAGGAAGCACCTCCATGACCCAGGTTCGAACGTCTGTCCCATATCTGCGGGTCTCAAACAGAGAGTTCCCTATGGGCAAAAGGAGTTTTTTGGCGTTCGGGTATGTCTTAGTCCAGGAATCCCATTCTTCTTTAGGGATGTCCCCCTCGGGAAGGATAATTAAGAATATTGATGCGGCTTCAACGGCCCCGGCAGCTTTCTTGTCCGGTTTTACATCGGGAGACTTGAGGGTAATCACCGAGCAGATATCGCCGATCTCCTGCTCCAGGTAAAGTGCCTGAAGCTCATCGTTAACCCTTACGCAGGGTGCATTTTCCTCCACAGGCAAGCCGGGCAGATCGATTAAGGAGGCCGCCGGTAAAAAAAACGGGGTTTCATCTGAACCATCGATTAATACATCGCTTTCCGCATCAGAATAATCACCCGGACGGACAAGAACTCTATTCAAGGTTGCCTCATCAAAACGCGGCATGACGAGGCCTCTGGGCAAAACAAAGGGCTTCGGTTGACCCTGATCATCTGTCCCGGGTTCAAGTCCCCAGTCGACGGGGTTTTGAATCTCTTCGTCGGGGTTGAGGCCGAGCCAGGCACTCCTGATAGCTCTTCGCTTGAGACCGAGCCCATGGAGAGCCTCCTGAGCCTCCCGGTTCGACTCCAAGTTTTTCCGGCACCTTACAATGAACGGAAAGCCGTGGTCGTGCCACGGATTGATCGACTCTTCCGGAAAGAGGTTGTCCGGATCCACACCTTTCTTCTTCAGTTGTTCCGGTTCAAAGGTCTCTTTCAGTCTATCCGATGTCTTCTTCTTCGATGCCTCTGCACCCTTGCGGACGTTTTCAAGTTCATCCAGACCCTTGCCGATCTGTTCTTCAGTTTTTTTGAGCCTGGTTCTCAGGACATTAAACTTTTTAAGATCGATCTTTGTCAAGTGGCCGTACTTTGCGTGCATGCCCCTTGCCATCTGTTCCATACCGGCAATAAGCGCCATATTTTTACCGATCATACCCGCAGATTTGATCTTCATCTCTTCTGGAGTCGGCGCAGGCATCTGCGGAGCCTTACCCATGGCCTTGAGCTTTGCGGTCTCTATCTCTTTGGGGATACTCTTTATCCGCTTGAGCGCCTTGCCTATCTTTTCCTGAGCCTTCTGTAACGGTGCCTGGTCAATAGGAACCGTGAGGTCGAGGACTTTCTTCTGCTCCTCAAGATAGTGTTCAATTGGTCTGGGTGCATCATGCATCTTTTCTGAGGCGAGGAATATTCGTACTACGTCGGCAAATTCGTCATCCTGTACCTCTGTTGAACCCCTGTACATTACAACACCCCTGAGTATTTTTGGAAACAGCCAGACCGTATCAATTTTCGTTGTCACCTCCTGGAAGATTTCATTGTCGGCATCTCCAGATCTGAGGTCTTTTTTCTTGGTCACAAAGCAGCGTATTCGAAGAGGCGGAAGATTAGATTTGATGACCTGATGGTCGGGGTGCATGTTGACGATTTCTATGGATTCGCCGGCGGCGAAGAATCCCGTCACAAACTGATCCTCGGGCGCTGTATTGAAAAACTCATAGTTCATGTCATCGGGGAAGTAGGGCCACCGCTCACGCTGCCACTTTTCGTCGTAGGTTCCCTGTTTTTTCATGCGTTGCGGCCACATGAGATCAAGGGGGGCAAAACCGGCAGGATCTGGTCGGTCGGATGGTGATCCGATAATACGGCCGGGATCCTCTATGTTCGGTAACGGGATGACGGTTCGGCCGTTGGATGCCACAACAGAATCAATCCCCTTGCCGAGGGGATTTTTTTTAAAACCTTCTCCACCGAAGGCTTTTTCATATGTTATCGGTATTTCGGCAAACGGTTCGGGATCCTTTATCAGCTTCATGATACCGCCTTCCCTGACCCAGAATCGATCACCGAATATGTTAAGACTCTTTCTCAGCTCACCGACACGAACGGAAACTTCCGAGGCGACCCTCGTTGTACCTTTTGGCGCAACACAACTGCCCGTCACAACCACTTCACCTCTGGGCTTGGGCATCCCCATATCGAGGATTCCTCCCTGTCCCAGCTGATAGGGAACGGTCTTCCATAGTTCCTGTTCAGTAAGGGGTTCATCAGGATTTATCAGATCAAAAAAGCTCAGAACAGTACATGCCATATAGAGGGTATCTTTTATCCCAAAAGTCTTGATAAGCAGGGAATGATCGTTTTTCTTGAAAATTTTCATAGCTCGCCTAAATAATCATTTTCATCCCGGTGATTTCACTTGACTCACCGCTCAATTCGGTCGTCTCGCCACTCAATGTGGTCGTCTCACCGCTCAATGTGGTAGTCTCACCGCTCAATGTGGTAGTCTCACCGCTCAATTCGGTCGTCCCACCGCTCAATGTGGTAGTCTCACCGCTCAATTCGGTCGTCTCACCGCTCAATGTGGTAGTCTCACCGCTCAATTCGGTCGTTTCACCGCTCAATTCGGTCGCTTCGCCATCCATTTGAGTTCTCTCACCGCTCATCTCAGTCGTCATTTCACGCATTTCAACATCTTCTCCACCCACTTGGGTTTTGTTCCCGAACAGCTTTGTAACCTTCCCGGCCAGCTTGGTTGCCGTTGCCTTTACCTTCGTCGCCGCTCCCACAATACTATTCTTTTTCATAACGAGATACTCTTTAAAGCCCATGACCGTCACATCATTGCTACCTACAATAAGCTGAGACCTCTTCCCAATTACAGATGATTTAGAATAACCCATAACCGATTCCGAATTGTACCCTTTTACTGACATCAAATTTGCACCTTTAACAGACGTGCTGGAATAACCGGGGCCGACACTCTCCTCTTTTTTCACTGCATTAATCTTCAGCCCGCTCGAAGTTTGAAGCTGGATTCCTTTATCAACCCTACCGTCCATGCCCGAGGAGGGAATAATGGCACCTGCGAGAGCCAGTCCCAGTTTGATGCCTGTGAGTTCATAGTTAAGCAAACTGGACGCACCGTCGAATATGGACGCTTTTCCGCCATGCCTATCTCCCAATTTCAATATCGACTCCTTACAAGGGGATTCAATGAGAACCTGTTGCTGACCATTCGTGTCAACAAAAGTAATCTTGTTCCCACCGCTTGTCGTGATATTAGCGGAATACGGTTTTGAAGCAGTCACCACGCTGGGGTGTTCCGGGTTCGGGACGGACGATGATATGAGAGGCCGGTCCGGATCTCCGTCAATAAAGGAGAGCATAACCTCCGTGCCCTTGTGCAGGGGAAAGTGCATGCCGTGTCCCGCACCGGTATAAGGCTGGGCCATGCGCAGCCATGCCGAGGCTTTACCGTTCTTGTTGCCACTCAAATCGAAAGGCATGATGACCTTGTAACGTCCATATTCGTCCAGTTCGGCGCACTGCCCGCTTCCCGCGGCATCCACTTTGGCGTTCATGGTACCGTAGAAACGGGCCTTTTCAGTATTACTTTCATGACGGTACTGCACACCGACCGGGATGCCCACAAAGGAGTTCCTGTAATAGGGATGCTTTTCAACTTCGGAGAGACCCTTCTGGATACCGGACAAAAGATACGCTGTCTGGCTGCCCTCGTGTTCCAGGTCGACGGTCAAATACTTCTGGTTGAAGTCTTTACGATAGTGATCTTCAAGATCAAAGAGATATCCCGGCCTCAGGTAGGGGATGGTGCTCTCCCCGTAAAAACGCTTTTCCTGGCAGAGGAGTTCTTCCGCCCGAATCTTCGCGAGAGCATTCCCCTCTTTAGCATTCCTGAAATGATTACCGTACAGATAGACATTCCCCCTGCCGTCCTTGGAAACATCAGCACTCCCTGAAATTTCCAGAGAAGGTGTCATATAATTGTAATCTTTAATGTTTAATGTCTTGGGGAGCATCTTCTGCCGGCAGGCAAAGGTCTTAACAACTTCTTCCCGATGCATCTCATCGAGGCCGGAGGCCGGAGAATAGTACATCGTCTTCCCTTCGGGCATCTCAGTATGTGCTATCTTCGTGTCGGTAATGATAACCTTTTCACCGTTTTTTGTCTGCTCAAAATAGTAATAAATCCCTTCCCGCTCCATCCACCGGGAAACAAAATTAAGATGGCTCTCACGGTACTGGCATATGTAGTCCCACTTGGGATAAGTTTTCTGCAGTTTTAATTCAAAGTCGAGTGATGTCAGTCCACCATCTTTTAATACTTCCTTAATGATGTCCGGAACGGTTTTATTCAATAGGACCTGGTTGTGATGTGTCAGGGAAAGCCACCACAGCTTCGGCACGAGAACGGCACGGTAGAAGACGTGTTCATCCATCTCATGGAGCTGTTCAAACTGAGCGAGTATACCATTGAAGGGGATATCTCCATCCTCACGCAAGATGGTGAAGGTACCAGGATTTTTAAGAACCTCCGTCAGGTCTAAATCCGCGTTATTGGAGACCAGATCTATTTCGAACCGATAGCATGTAGAAAATCCTTCTGTTCCTCTGAACCGAACCACGCCAAAAGTATTTGCAGGCAAGATATGTGACACAAAATCAAAATTTTTCTTATGTAAGTAATCCATCTCATACCTCTCTTTTACAAATTATCTTCTGCAGGGCAAGGCTTCGGTACTGCATAAATGATGATCTAATGCAGGGTAGCTTCTTATCAGTAACCCAACTATACAGCTTTGCCCTTATATTTAAACTATTCTGTCTTAAACTTCATTTTGAAAGACCCGTCCTTGTTCAAATCAAGATGCACCTCCGAAGGCATGCCATCCTCAGTCATGTGGGCCAAAATTTCCTGAGACATCCGGGGCATAATGTTTCCGCTAAGGATATAGTCGATATTTCTTGCTCCTGTCTCCACTTCAGTGCACCTTTCCGTGATTTGATCAACAACTGCCGGGCTGTAAACAAGCTTCATCTTGTTGTTCTGCATGAGACGCCTGGCAAGCTTGTCTAATTTGAGACGGACGATACCGTTCATGGCATCCGCCTTTAGAGTATAAAAAGGTATTACGGTCATACGCGCAAGAAGAGCCGGTTTGAAATGCTGGGATAAAATCGGGCGAACTGCACTCATAACAGCGTCATCAGGAAGGGCGTCATCTCCTTTTGTCATTTCCGTAATCACATCTGTAGCAAGATTACTCGTAAGAAACATTACGGTATTTTTAAAGTCAATCACCCTTCCTTCACCGTCGGAAAGGGTGCCCTTGTCAAAAACCTGGTAAAAGAGGTTCATTACCTCGAGATGGGCTTTTTCCACCTCATCAAGCAGCACAACTGAATAAGGTTTCTGGCGAACAGCCTCGGTAAGCATTCCTCCCTCGCCATAACCCACATAGCCCGGCGGCGAACCGATAAGACGGCTCACTGTATGTTTTTCCTGGAATTCGCTCATATTGATAGTCACTACAGAGCGTTCACCTCCAAAAAGAATATCGGCAACAGTAAGTGCTGTTTCAGTTTTTCCAACACCCGAAGGACCTACCAGAAGAAAAATTCCCATTGGCTGAGCAGGATCTTTTAATCCTGATTTTGACGCCTTGATCGCTTCATCTATTACACTCAAGGCATGATCCTGTCCTTTGATTTTCTCTTTAAGCGTGTCTTTAAATCTAAGGATATTCTGTGCCTGATCACGAAGCACCTTGCCAAGCGGCACACCGGTCCAGTCTGAAACAACCTTGGCCACTATATCAGGATTGACCTCGATACGGATAAGAGGTGAATCTCCCTGAATTTTCTCTAAAACCTGATTTGCCTCTTTCATCTCTTTTTTCAGGCTCTTTTTCTTTTTTTCATCCTTGTTTGCATCACCGAGTTTCTGAATACCGGCCCTTAATTCCAGAACTTTATTGGCTGCTTCCTGCTCCTTAAGCCATCTCACTTTCAATTTGGAGACCTCTTTGGTCAGGGTTGCTATCTTTTTTATTGTCTCGGCCAGCTGTTCTTTATCAATCTCAATTTCATTGATTTGGTCTCTCTCAAGCGCTGCCTTTTCCCTCTCCAGCGCCTGTATGGTCCGCTCCTTGTCTTCGAGTACATCCGGTTTTGTCGTTATATTAATTTTAACTCTGGCGCAGCTTGTATCCAGAAGATCTACTGCCTTGTCCGGAAGATATCGCCCTGAAATATAACGATCGGACAGCTCTGCCGCAGCCCGGATAGCATCATCTCTTACCATTACTTTGTGGGATTTTTCATAATTTTCTTTCAGGCCTCTTAATATAAGAGTGGTTGTTTCAACACTCGGCTCTTCCAGCTTTACAGGTTGAAAACGACGCGCAAGAGCAGCGTCTTTTTCAATATATTTTTTATATTCGCTCCAGGTAGTTGCCGCCACGGTTCGCAGTTCACCCCTCGCCAGGGCGGGCTTTAAAAGATTTGCCGCATCACCGCCGCCTGCCGATCCGCCGGCACCTATCAGGGTATGAGCCTCGTCAATAAAAAGAATAATTGGTTTTTCCGATGACTTGATTTCATTTATTACCCCTTTGAGGCGGTTTTCAAATTCACCTTTTACACCTGCTCCTGCCTCAAGAAGACCCATATCAAGGCTCAGCAGAGTCACATCCTTTAAAATATCAGGCACATCACCTTCGGTTATCCTCAGCGCCAAACCTTCCACCACTGCCGTCTTTCCCACACCGGCCTCACCAACGCATATGGGATTGTTCTTTCTCCTCCTTGCCAGTATGTCAATCATCTGGCGAATTTCCTGGTTTCTGCCAAAAACAGGATCTATTTTTCCTTCCATGGCATTTTGTGTAAAATCCGTGCAAAATCGACTAAGAGCAGTGCCACCGGCCGATGCCTCTGCTTTTCCTGCTGTTTCTGTTCCAGGAGCCGAGACCGCTGTTTTTTCTTCCATGGAATGTTTGGTAATATTCCAGAATTGAGCTGTCAGAGCTTCCCTGCCGATGGTTTTTAAAAGATCAGCATATCTGCCTGATGCAAAAAATGTAGGTTTGGACAAAAAGGCTAAAAGGATTGCCCCCGAACGTATTGTTTTTTCTCCAAGGTCAATGGAAGCAATCATCCAGGCATCCTGCACAAGTTCTAAAAGAAGGGGGGAAAAAACCGGTTTTGCGGCATTTCCGGTTTTGAACTCCTCAAGAGTTTCCTCAAGCGCCTTTTTAACACGTCCCGGGTCCATATCAAACTGGCGAAATATTAGAGGCAAATCAGATTGGGGCTCATATAAAAGTTTAACCAGAAAATGTTCCACCGTGACCTCATAATGGGTGCGGGAAACACATAAGCCTGCCGCTGACTGTAGCGTGTTAGTGCAAAAAGGGTTGAGATGAATAAGTAAGGATTTAATATCTACGGTAATCATGGATTTTCTCCTTTCTAAGGGAAAGCCGTAAGGAAAGGCTAATGCATTGCCCTGCCGAAAATTGTGGGAAATTGATGAAACTCCCCTTGAAATCTTGTGCTTACATCATGCAGACAATTTTCATCAGAAAACACCCAGGTGTCCCAACCAAGGCTCGACCAGCGCTGTTTGCCGAGGCATACCTTTCTAACCTCATCAGCTCTTAAAATTATCTGGGTTTCCCATATCAATGGTTTATCGAGGTACAGACGGATAAGCTTCGTCATGGTTTCGAACTTAACAGTGTCTGGTAAAAAATTATGGAAGGTGTCAGCATCAACCGGGCCTATCCTGATCCGAAATGAACCCATTCGGTCGTCAATCTCCTGGCCGACATAGCTGTTTAAACCAAGTTCCGACCCTGAAACACCTAAGAAAAAACGCTGATCTTCGGGAATAGACGCCATTCGATGGATACATTGATCAATTTCCATACTATCCACCTGTAAAGCATCTGACAAAAGCCGGTTTAACCCCTGGGCAGAACGCGGAAATTGTGTAAAAAGTCCGATATACGGGATAAGGCTCTTAACATTTTTGATCTCCTGCCTGTGTTTTTCAATTCCAAGACCTAAAAAGCAGTAAAGTTTTTCAAGATATTTCGTGTCCTGTTCATCGACTATCTTAACGAACTGCCGGTATTTACTCCAGCATTGGTAAAAAAGCCGGTAAAAGGGAACGTTGATTATATCAATAAAATCACGTGTGACCGATACATCATCGGATGCTTCGTCCATTAGATCTTCTGTATAAAAGGTCGGCAGAGGAGATGATACCCCATATAAACCGAGAAATGTAACTGTAAACAAATATAGGGGATTTCCCCCGGGGATTTTTTCTATGGAATCAATATCATTAGCAGGAAAATCAAGTGACAATTTCGGCCTTACCCTTATGGATCGGCCGATATTAATGTCTTCCTGGTTGTTATCCTGTTGGTCTTTTCGGATTATATAGTTAAGCAACCGTACTGCCTGAATAAAAGAGAATTGATTGCCGTTTTTTGTGAGTTCTTTTTTTATATCAGAGGTCTGTCGCCAATCCTTGGTGGCCATGAATATATCTCTCCTGTAATGCTTTCTTTAATAGAAAATCGAGTAAAACAATTCATGCTGCTATAGACACCTAAAAAATAATCCATTATAGATCCAAAAAGGAACATATCTCCTGTAGATGCAAAATTATCTTTTAGAAGTTTAACTCGAATTTCCTGTCCCCGCATCATTTGCCCTGATATCAGCCGGTCAACCGGCATAACCTTAATTTCTTGAATTCCTTCAATTCGCTTTGTATTGGTGGCATTTTTTGCGGTGTTCTGTCCCTCAGGGAAAACATAAAGACGCAGCAGTTCTTTTATATTATCCGTATTAGCGAGAGATAAGTAATTTAAAGAAAGATGAGATAAAAGTTTCCAAAGCATATTACCCCCGATGGCTGGCTGGATCGGGGTGGTCGGCGGAAGAATATTTTTGAATTCCATCAGCTCAGGTGAAGTTTGAGTAGGTACGGAAATATCACCAAGCTGTAGATTTTCCGGAAGAGAAGCATTTGTGCACGTAAGAGAGATGGACAGGGTTTCCAAAACGGAAAGTTTGGCTGAAGGAGAATATGTCAAACTCAAATAAACATCCGATGATTTATCAACAAGAGATTCCTTTCTTGTAACATTATAAATCGGAACATCGGCTTCCTGCCGGCCAAAAAATGCAAAAGGCGAATACTCACGATGCTCAACCGTGCCCTGCACGATTCCTGTTACACTCTCAATGGAATATATCTGATAATGACTTTTAATATTTGCAGTCGGCCTTACCCTGTATTCGGTCTTTTTATGGTTAATCAAGATGGGATCTGCTTCGTGCTGAAAAACATTGACAGCCGGAGAAACGAAAAGAACAAAGCTTTCCGGCTTTATCTTCGGCATGGGAATTTGAATATTTTCAAGTTCAAAAATAATTTGAAACTCCGAACCCTCACCCCTGTCAATCCATTTGTCGAAGCCGATCAGATCAAAAAAAAGAAATTTTTCAGGAAGCATGAAATATTCCTGCAAAAATCGATAGCCCGGAAAGGATCTGTCCGGATAGGGAAAAAGAGTCTCTTTTAAAGAAAAACCTGCCGGCACAAGAGCATTTGAAGAAAGCTCGAAATCATTTCCTGCTTCTGAGGGTTTGATGATAATTTTTTTAAGACAACGATTAAGCAGAAAATAAAGATTTGCAGCTTCTGAATAATCCCCGCCGAGAAAGAAACGCAAACTTTTAAGCTTCCAGTCTGAGAGGGCCATACCGTTCAGACTTAGAGAAAGACGGATACTGGTCTGCTTTCCTGGACTCTCCAACAATTCAGCGTTTGTAAGTCTTAATGGATGAACTTCTAAATCGAAACCGGTTTTAAAAATACATGACGTGCCCTCAACCGGAATAGAGGCAAGCTCAGATCCTGCAGAAACAATCATTGTTTCTTTAAGACCTGGTTTTGGTGCAAATGAAATAATTGTAGCTGATGGAACCGGACTCATATAATGGGGAAAGATAAGCTGGATCAAACTGTGGATAATTTCCGGAAATTCATCATCAAGCTTCTGACGAAGCATTCCTGCTAAAAACGCAGATCCTTCTATAAGCCTTTCAACATCAGGATCGGAAGTCTTCCCGCTGAGCATAGGAGCCAGCGCAGGGTGAGCCTTTGAAAATTCCTTCCCCAGCTCTCTTAGATTTAATAATTCCTGCTGAAAATAACGGTTAAACATAAGCAACTCTGCTTCATATTCCGAATTTAAAGTATGCGGCGCAAAGCTTCAGCTTTGGAAACACAAAATACAAGCCTGCTTTACTCCTTGATATTTATCATTCCTCCGGCATTAACTACCGTTTCAAAGGAAACAGGAATGCTTTCATCAAAAGCTAATTTCGCATCTATCTCAAAACGCAGCGAAAGCAGATCTTCCCCCTGGGGAACAAAACTTGCGCGGACCTTTGTTAACCTGGGTTCATATTTCTCGATAACGTTTTTGATTATATGCTCTACTTCATGAGTCGAACCAGTGGAAAATGCGCCCGGCAAATTCGTAAAATCAGGGACGCCGTAATCATCAGCGATAGGAACACTGCCCTGTTTTGTATTTAGGACCCGCTGCAAATGTTTTAATACTGAATTGATCTGCCTGGTCGTATCATGCCGTTCTCGCCTGTTAGGATCTTTTTCCAGCATATAGATCCTTTCGAGAAGTCTTTCGTCATGCATATTTTTGTTCCGCAATCTTTTATCGTAAAGTAGGGCAAAGTTAAAACTTTGCCCTACTAACCGAACTTTAAAATATTCAGCGTTAAGTTTATATAATAATAATTACTGTCCACTGATTACTGACGGATTTACATATTATTTCGGAGCCTTCCATGCATCTTCGGCTTCTATGCCGTCAGGCTGCCATGTCCAGATTATCTTCCCATAAGTAAAGGATACCTTTAGCATATGTTTGTATGGCTCTGACCCTGAAACAAAAGTCAGGGGAAAACTGAGATCCATGGATACGACAATTGCGTCCTCAAGCTTTACGGTAAAATATTTTTCCTCGGTACCAGTAGGACTGATGCGATAAAAATCCATTAGAACCTCACTTAACTGCTCTCCGCTGGTAAGCGCCTGGTAAAGCTTGGGTGTACTTTTATCAACCTCAGCCGTAACGGTTAAAGGTCCATGTATCCTTTTACCCGTAGGAAGACCCGTTCCTGGATCGCGTGGAATTTCAACCATATGATCCAGTTCATAAACCAGTATCGTTCCTTCGCGACCTTTAATGTCACAAGAACCTTCGATTTTTCCCTGATTTTTCCCTGTTACTGAAAGATGACATGGCATTGACATATTTTTTGCCCCCTATTTTATTTAAGTTCTGTTCAAGATTTCATGCTGCTTTTGCAGGGCTGAAACCCGGCCTGCCAACTCCTATTCTTTGTCCAGTTTTCCAACAAGAGACAGAGTAAACGATGCTCCCATATATTTAAAATGAGGACGTACTTTCAATGACACCCTGTACCATCCTGGATCACCCTCAACATCTGAAACCGTAATTTGTGCCTGCCTGAGTGGCCTCCTGCTGCGCACACCCGGAGAAGGATTGTCCTGATCTGCCACATACTGCTTGATCCAGTTGTTCAGTTCCCGTTCCAAGTCACCCCGTTCCTTCCACGTTCCGATATTTTCTCGCTGAATAACCTTGATATAATGGGCCAGGCGATTGATAACAAAAGTATAAGGAAGCTGGGTTCCAAGTTTATAATTCAATTCAGCCTGCTTTCCTTCTTTTGTGTTGGGAAAAGTCTTGGCTTTTTGAACCGAATTAGCTGAAAAAAAGGCGGCATTATCACTACCCTTGCGCATGGTCAGCGAAACAAAACCCTCCTCAGCCAATTCAAATTCCCGGCGTTCGGAAACAAGAATTTCGGTAGGTATTTTGGTTTGCAACTCACCCATAGCTTCATACTGGTACATTGGAAGGTCTTCAACAGCACCTCCTCCTTGTGGTCCTATAATATTAGCACACCATCTGTATTTGGCAAAACTGTCCGTAATCCTTGAAGCAAAAGCAAAGGCTGCATTACCCCAGAGAAATGAATTGTTTCCATTTGTAATATTTTCAGAGTAATTAAAACTCTTACAAGGCTGGGTATCCTGCCCATAAGGAAGACGCAGGAGAAAATGAGGCAGGGTAAGGGCTACATTACGTGAATCATCTGATTCCCTGAATGAACGCCATTTTACATACTGGGGGCCTTCGAAAATCGCCTTAAGATCTTTAAGGTTCGGCAGGCCGGAAAAGTCCTCCAGACCAAAGAATTTCTCGCCTGCTGCAGCAACAAACGGGGCATGAGACATGGTTGCCACGCTTGCCACGTCCTGCAACAATTTAATATCCTGGGGTCCGGGACCAAACTCGTAGTTGCCGACAATAAGTCCATAAGGCTTGCCGCCAAACTGTCCGTATTCCTGTGTGTATGCCAATCTGTATAAACCTGATTTTGTGATTTCCGGAGCGTCTTCAAAATCATCCAGCAGGTCCTGCTTTTTAACGTTTAAAATTTCCACCTTTACGTTTTCGCGAAAATCTGTACGATCGATTAAGAATTTTAAAGAACGCCAGGCTGATTCCAGTTTTTGAAAATCTTCATTGTGCATAACAGCATCTAACTGGTTTGAGACCTTTTGATCAAGATCCGCAATCATCTCGTCCACTAAAGCCTGACTGACTTTAACACCTTCACGTCCCGGTTTTAGCAGTTCATCTATAAAAGCCTGGACTCCCTGTTTGGTTATTTTATAAGCTTCATCAGCGGGTTTAAGCTTTGTGGCTTGAACAATGTCATCCAGGAGATTTTGCTCCTCAGCAACCTGTGGTTCTTTCTGAGCAACCTCCTTCTTTTCCTCGGCCATAATTTATCCTCCTTATTCCTCTATACCTAATTCTTTAAGAAGACGCTCTCTGGTTCCATCGTCCTGTACCATTTCCTGAATTTTTTTCCTGAAATCCGGAACATTACCCAAGGGCCCTTTCAAGGATTTTAATGCGTCTCTCAAATCAATAAGTTTTTTTAGTTCGGGAATCTTTTGCACAACAGCATCAGGATTAAAGTCCTTCATGCCCTTGAAGTCCAAATCCACGGTCATCTGGGCATCATCTTCCTTTGAGAGAGTATTTTTTACCACGGTATTAAGCTTGACCTTTTGAGCCTTGAGCACATCGTCCAGATTGTCCTTGTCAACATTTATCGTCTTTCGATCTTCAACCGGCGTATCATCATCACTAAGGGTAAAATCTCCTGTAACCAGAACTTTCAAGGGGAGCTCGACCTCTTCTTTTGCGCCGCCTGTAGCTGGCTTATATACAATATTTACCCTTTCTTTTGGAGCAACAGAACCTTCTTTTGCCATAATATACCTCCTCGTGAATTACTTGAACCTGTTTAGTCTGTATGCTTTATTTGATCATTCGGCTTGCCTGAGGCCCTGTCCCCGGGTCTCTCTCTGATCCGCCTATTCCATCAGCATAAGCACTGCGGCAGGATTTAACCTTGCCATATGGTCTAATGTCTTTACAGCCTGTTCTTGAAAAATTTTGTCCTTTTGAACTTTCAAACCCTTATATATTTCCGCCAGCGCCTTTAGAGTCAAATCAGGGTCCCAGTTGTCAAGATTATATTTTTCTATATCCTTTAAAATCTCTGAAAAATGCGGTAAAGCTACACGCACTTTTTTAGAATTAATAAGGAATCTTGTCAAAGCAATTCGCCATAAAAAACATGCTCTTTGGGATTTCCCGCCACGAAGATTCTCCTGCATGAGCTTCACTGCCTTATCCATCTTCTTTTGTTTTGCCAGAACGCAGGCTTGCCTGTAAACATCTTCGATATGCGATTCTTCAGAAGCTCCGGAAGAATCCCCTGAAGTGATAACATAGCCGCCCTCTCCTGAATCTTTATCCAACGCAATGTCTGCAAGCCATTCTTTAGTATTTTTATCAGCAAACGGTGTTCCGTCTGAAAAGGAAAGATTTTCAATCCCCGAAAGACGGTATATATATGAGGCTGTTTCATTAGCTACCGCCTGCCTGGCATCTATAAATCCGAGATGTTCAAGAGCACTGGCAACATAATGGCTCAAATCAAGCCAAAATAGAAATTGTCCGACTCTGGCCTCTGCAGATTCCAAGAGCCCCTTAAAGTTTTTCTGTTTATAAAGATTTTCAAGAGCATTTCTAATCTCAGGCATTGGCGGCGAAATACGAGTTTTGCCGTTCTCGGAAGGCGGAACCGTCTCTACTGACAGCCATGCGGCAACTCTGGTCATTCTGTAGCTCATTGCATTAGAAGGATCTTTCAGCATAAAGGATGTTGCCACCCGGCTAAAGGCTTCCAGTCCGATGTTCAATATTTTTTGAGACTCTTTCTCAGATAAAGCCCCTATTTCCGACTCCGGCAACTCTGCTGTTTCAGTCGGCTCAGCTTTCTCAGATAAAAGCACGGATGATGTTTTTGATTTCAGCGCCCGACCTGACTCTGCTTCCTCTTTTTCCGATTCCTCAGGCACATCCTGTAGCTGCATAGCGGCAATACTTTGCTGAAGTTGATGCAAGGACGGAGCATCATCAAGATGGTCATCCAGAAAAGCATCAATAGCACCGATATTTTCATTCAGGCTGTTAACCTTTTCTTCGGTCAGAACCGAATCCTCTGGAAGAGATTTAACAGCAGACAGAATTTTTTCCTTCCACCATTCTACAGCGTTTTGGCGTGCCCTCATTCGTTTTTTGGAAGGAAAAAGCATTTCCCAGAAATTTTCAATTAAATCCCTATAGATAACAAGGCCCTGCTCCAGGCCTTCCAATCCTCTGGAGTGTACAAGAGCAACGCACAAATAACTGGCAACTAAAATATGTTTCGACTTATCTGCTAAAATATCAGACGAAAGTTTTATTACCCGCTCCCAGTCAATTCCGCCTAAAGAAGTCGGAGATGCAAGCTTATCAATTTCGCTTTGCAGATCCTCGTATTCAGGCTCATAAAGAACATCTGCTCCACAAGGGCTTTCCTTGCTGACTGGTATTTTCCCGAGTTCAAGAATTTCCATAAGTTTTTATCCTGTCATCCGGCTTCCGCCCCTAACCTCCTGCCAATTACTTCCGTGCTTATCTTTCCCAACAGCGAGCAATGATCTCCGGTATTTTCTGTGGAACCTTTTTAAGCAATTTAATTACAGGAGCGCTGTCTTTAAACTCATATATCACTTTTATCTTGCTGACATTCATTTTTTCAAGGATCCCTTTAAATTTGGGAAAATCGTCTGGCGTAAAGATCCTGCTTCCGTCTCTGAAGTCGGCCAGAAACAAAGGGAAACCATAGCGTCCGGTATATTCTCTTACAAGAGATAATCCTTGAAAATTAATTTTTAAGATAACATCGCCGCAGTCCTGTGTAGACCAGACAAATGTCTTAATGGTTGGATAGTTATAATTCTCAAGCCGTGTTTTCCCTTTTGCACACCAGAGTTCCAATACAACCGCATGAGGTTCTTCTTTTGCATTATCATTGACATCAATGGGCAGGGCCTTGATCTCGACGGTGTACTCGGATTGAATTGAAGTTTTTGCCTCGCTGCCCCGTGTCAAAAAAGAAATAAAATCATTTTTAAAAGGAATACGTGATCCTTTGGCTTTTTTAGCAAAATACCCTTTTTGATTCCTTCCCAGAAACGGAGACGCCGGGCCATTTACAAACTTCCACACCACACCTTCTTTGCCAAAAAGCAAAACAGGCAACTTATCTTTGGATACCCCCTGAATCTCTCCAAGAACAATATCCTCCCAGTCGTTCTGGAGAGAACATGCTGTTTCCATGCTGACATATTTAATCAAAAATTGAAGAGGTCCGCTTAAAAGACGCAAAGTTTCCGTATTTTCGGCCCCTGTTGTCAGAAAGGTTTTAAATTTCTGCATCTCACCATAGGCAAAAAAGAACGGGGATTTACTTTCGGATGGTTTCAAACTATATGGATAAAATTCCGAGGCAGCCTTGTATGCCTGACTTCTTGCCGTAGAAACAGGCAAAAGTTCCTCCAGATCCTTAATATAGTTATTAAAAGTCGTCGCCGCCTGCATGTGTTTTTCTTCCCAGTCCTTATCCTTGATATTTTTGGTTTCTTTCACAACCTCGTGCGCCAGCTTTTTACCTTTATGAGCAACCTTCTTCAAAACCGACTTGTCCTGTTTAACCTCAAGTGCTCTCGCAGCATCATCAATGATGCCCTGAATCTCTATTAGTTGTGCAACCCACACGGGAACATCTTTCCCGTCAGCAAACGGCTTTAATTCATCAGCACAACGTTCAAGGATATCAAAATAGGGATTATTAGACGTTGTCATAGTAGCGGTCATGTTCTGCCAATCATCCTTATCATCCAGATTTAATTGTCCTTCGGAAAATGAACCGATAAAGTTCTTCCACGCTTGAAAGTATTTTTTCCTGTACCAGGAATTAAACTGGTCTTTTTTTTCGCGAATATCCGTCATTCCGGAAAGAGCTGCCTCAAAATATTCCACAAACTCTTTGACTATTTCGTATCCCTTAACAGTATAGGCTTTTTTCACAAGAATATCTTTACGTGATTTTTTCGAATCAGATGGTCCCCAGAAATCATCCAGCGTGACATCCTGAAGCATGTGGACACTGTTGGCCCAGTCTACAAGCCAGTAAAGGTTTGAATGCTCTTTCTCAATAAATCTCGAAAGTGCAATTTGTAATTCTTTCATTTTCGAACGCGCAGTTATATCGTCAATTCCCCATTTGAGATAGTAAAAATATATATCTCCAAATTTTGCGGCTATTTCAGGCAGGAGTTTTTTGTCCATCGTCCTAAGAACGCGTGGGAGAACCTTAAAAGAATATTCTGAATTTTTAATGGTCTTGCCCACAATATGCGCCTTTATAAGGCTGATTCGCGCTACCAGATGTTCTCCGTATATCATTATCTCATTACCTGACGTTTTTGATGTCATTTTTTCGAGATTTGCCTTCATCATATCATCCATTGGAGTCAAAAAGCCCTTTTGAAAAAGATCTGCATAAGACTTCTTTAGTATGTCCTCAACCTCTAAACTCTTATTAAGGCCGAGTCTCGGGACCCACCAAGATCTATTGGAATCATCTATCTCCAGAAGTTCATCTTTGAACTTATCCATAATCATCAGGTTTTCCGACATGCTTTCCTTCAACACAGGCGGCTTGGTAAAATCATCAGTAAATCCCGTCAGAACGTTCATATTCTTAACAAATGAAAAACTTAGAGCTCCGCATACAGCTATACATATAGCCACCCATGATAAAAGGCCCAGATTTTTTGTCAGTCTGCGCCACTTAAGAAACTCCAGTATAGGCGTAAACAGGTTCCTGTCTCCAGGCAAAATACGGCTAAAAAAATCATGAAGAAAAAAGCCTTTATTTGTTCTCATTTAAGACTTCCTTTTCTTGTTTCTTCAGAGAATTCTGAAATAATGCCGGATGAGGGGCGTCTCCCTGATGAGCACTGCTAAAAAATATGCCACGCAATAGAGGAGTTTCCTGATATGTGCTCTCTATAAATGCCCCCTCCACAAAAGCCTCGAGACCCGGCTTTAATCTTTCAAATTCACTCGGGAAAATAAGGACGCCTGGATTAACGGATCGGTTTGTATTAATCAGCTCGAGACGGATATCCTTTAAACATTCCGACACCTTTTGTATTGTTTCCTCAAGAAATTTTTTACAATTATTTGTCAGGCTTTCATTCAAATGACCCATAGCCTGATTCAATGCGCCCTCAGGCAAAAGAGAGCTGAAATCAGTCATTCCGGAAATCAGATCCGTCTTTGTAACCATCAGATAAACAGGAAACCTGGCTCCAAGCATTCTCATCAGGGCATCGATGCATTTGCGAATGATTTGACCCTCATCCACAAGCATGTCACAAGCTATATCCATAAGCTTATCGGCACTGATAACGACAATAAGACCGTTGATCGGCTCTTTTCGGCGATATTTTGCAAGAAGTGTCAGAAATTTCGCCCATTCTTCTCTGTCGGCGCCTTCATCCACAGGAATGGTATACCGCCCTGCAGTATCGAGAATAATTGCTTCTTCAAAAAACCACCAGTCACAATTTTTAGTTGATGACATTCCGCGTGTACTGGCTACTTCGGTCAGGGGAGAAGTCAGCCTGGAACTCACAATAGCCGATGTTTTGCCTGCTCCTGATTCACCAATAACAAGATACCACGGCAAAACATAAAGAGGATTTCCCTTATTTCTCAGGTATGAACCCCGTAAAAGATTAATTGCTTCCTGCCATCGAGTCTGTAGATCTCTGAGCTCCTGTCGCTCGTGGGCAGGCGCATTTTGGATTGTCATGTCATCCTGATTAATAATCTGATTCACAAAACGTTTTTCTCTACGCCTGAAAAAATATCTTTTCACGAACAGAAATCCCATAAACAAGCCAAACAAACCCGCTAATATTGTCAGGGCAGCCCACCATGGCCAGTTCTGCTTTAGTGAAAACCAAAAAACAAAGGCAACGATAAGACATATGCCTAAAATATACAAAAATACTTTTAAGATTTTTGATAACATATTTTATATTCTTTACTGCCTAAAATGCCTTTCCGAAAAAATCAGCAACAAATCTTGTCAGAATATTTTGATACAAAAAGAACAAAACCCCGAATAAAAGCGGTGGCCAGACAATAAATACAATGGTAAATAATGAAAAGGTACTCCTGAATCTTCGAGATTTTGTATCTGCCAAGCCCACTTTGTAAGCCCCGGGGAAAAGATTAGCAGTATCCTTTGCTGATATATCAAGAAAGCTTTTATTCCGTATATATTTTAAATTTGCTGATTTGATATTATCAAATTCGGGTTGATCTTCCTGCTTGTAATACCTGCCTGAAAACCCGAGGGCCAAACAATAAGCATATACCTCACGTATCCCTTTTTCTTCAGGATCAAGACTCTGCAAACGATCAAAAAACTCTTCACCTGAATTAGTAGTTTTGAAATAGATCCGCTGCAATTGTTCACGTTCCCATAATTTCCTGTCTGCCCATGAAGAACATAAAATTGATTCATCAATCCATGCGCACAGAGCAAATCTGGCCGAATCAGATTCTTGCGGTGAATATTTATTCTCTTTTAAATAAAGGTCGGCTCTTTTAAATAAGTCGGCATAATCATTTTTCACATCCTCAAACCGCGGCTCTTTCTCTTTTACCGTTTGCAAAAAACCGACAGTATAAGTAATAATTTCCATGAAACAATCAATTAAACGCATAAAAAACTACCTTTTGAGACCTTTGAAAAAACACTCCCTTTTCGCACAATTATTGTCGTTGCGAGAAACAAAACAATGCGACAATCTCATGGATTCTAAATGGTTATGAAATTGCTCCGCTCACAATGACGACACAGGTGTTACAGAAGGATCTCCTTGTTTACAGGTGATAATGTTAAGGTTTTCATAAAACAAAACATCTATGTTCCGCGCAGAATAATTATTTCCACCCTGGTATCTTCAGGCGCTGCATCCCAGTGAAGTGAGATGTTTTTTGATTGCTGGACATCCGGCCATTGGGGACTGTTATTATCTATCTTAAAATAAAAAACATTCGGCCTTCTCGGCAGCCCCGGAGGCGGAATCATGCTTTGCTCTAATTTAATCCCATGTAAAGCTCTGGAAATAAGGGTTCCAATATGTTCCGGGCTACTTAATTTTGCTATTGTTAGAATTGACTGGATGGTCTTGTCCGGTTCATCATCGGTTTTAACGGCAAGGTAAAAAACATTGCGGCCGTCAAAAACATTAACCGGAATATCTTCAGATGCAAAATAATCCACATCACGCTTCAACCTGAGTACATGTTCAGGACCAATAATAATTCTATTAAGCAGACCTGTTATTAAAGTATGAACATCGGAAAAACATGTCCATAGATTCTGGTGGTCATAGATCGGCAATACCCTTGTTCCGTCGAAGAGCTCCCCCGTTGCACTCACCTGTTCTGAAAACGTACTTAACTCACCGACCAACTGTCTTAATACCCCATAATATACCCAGGGATGAATGTTTGGCGTCTCCATAAGATGAAAAAGAACAGGCACAAACCTGTTTAAAGAACGTAAGGCTAAAAGGTATATCATATAACCGGCCTCAAAATCTGAGGACTGTATTTCCTTGGGGCTTTTATACTCTTCAAGCTGGCGACAGCGAGAAACCACCTGATCACGGATCTCTTTTATTATTTTTACGAGTTCACCTGAAGCGGATACAGATATTACCGGAGAAATAAACTTTTGAGAAAACTTTATTTCCTTACCATTTCGCTGTAATTGGGCTAAAGGTATAAGATAATAGTTGCCTAACTCTTTTACTTCATTTTCCCAGAATATCTTTAATACATAATTCAATCTTTTTACCTGAGCCGGAGGCCCGCCCCTGTACATATCTACCATTTCCTCCGGATTCTCGGTGGCAACAAATCGAGTGCTAATTCCCGACGGGTCATCCAAGCTGGGAAGTACTGAGACATTTTGTGCTGCCTTGTCAAATTTTCGCAATCCCAGATAAACCGTAAACGGTTTTTCAGCTTCCACCCATGCTTCATCAAAGGATCTGGGCTGGATAACGCTGTTGCCGGGAAAAACTATGTCCGTGCCATCCTGAAATAGAAACCTTCCCTTCAGCATCTCAAATGCACGGTTTTCCAAGGCGGATTCATTAACCTCTATTTCATCAACAACCCCCCAGAAACAGGGGCACTGATATTTGAGAATAGGTGATAGAAGAGACTGGAAGTATTGATCTAAGTACTGGAAATGCTGAGGCTGCAAAAAAAGCCCCTGGTGCCAGAAAAGTGGTTTTTTCGAAATCATTACTTATCTCCGATATTGTGAATAGAACCGGTGCCCAGAAACAGATTAATCAAGACATTGCCGATTGAGGCGATACGTTTCTTAAAGACCAGCCCTTTTGTTTTAATAACAACCGGAACTTCAAAAAGACGATTAACCTGACCGGGAGCCAGGTCATAATAGCCCGCAACCAGTCCAACCCATTTGGTTTTTTCAGCCCTGTCAAGGTATATGGTTTTACTTTCGCCGGGTTGAACAATAATTTTTTTAAATCCAACTACACTTTCATCAAAGCGCAAGCACCCTAAAAGCTTGTTCAGTCCGTCTTTACTTTTAGATAGTTCATTAAAAACATTAGAATCACTTAATTGATAAATGCAAATGAGGATAGTGTGGGATTTTCCTTCATAAAGGTTTAGTTCTTTGTCTGCCTTGTAATCAACCTTTATTGCCCTTTCCTCAAAACTCCGAACAGGGACAGGAGCAGGTTTCTTGTTGGTGGTACAGGCATTAAATAATGGTAAAAATATAAGTAGTAGAAATGAAATGATTAATGATTTATTTATATTCACCAGAGTCTCCGTACATGTATGTAAAACTTTTCGTTTTTCTGCATGTTGGCTTGTCCTTTCCAAGACATAATGAATAAAATAAACTACCCCGCCGCAAGCAGCGGGGTATCTACGTAGGATATTTTTCATATTATATCGCCGCAAGCGGCGGGGAATACAACCCGAGAGTGATTTAAAATGTCAAATAATTACAGAGTTGTCAAGCTGATTATTCCTGCCTTGGGATCAGGAGCCGGATTTGATTCTGACGTCATTTAAATACTCATCCCACTCCATGGGAAGAAGCTGTTTTTTTTTGTTGTTGCAATCCTTGCAAGATGTAACCACGTTACCCTTTGTACTCCTGCCTCCTCGGGCTATTGGAACAATATGATCCATTGTAAGCTCTTTTGGCAAAACACTGCGCCCGCAATAATAACATATGCCCTTTGCGCAGCGTCGTTTCCACCACTGAGACATTCTGAGCTCTCTTGCCTTGCTCCGTTCCCTTTTTATATCCCCCTCGTCTAAATCATATGCAAATGGCTTCACAAGTTGTTTATCCATGCTTTTATTTCAGGTATAAGTAATTCATAATATTTCTCAGACCCGCCAAGCCCCTTTCTGCCAAAAAAATAGTTTATCTCCAAAAAAAGAGGCTCTTTTATTTCAGCATCTGATGAAAACAAAATATCAATTCCAGCAAGGTTTATTTTTGTGCGCTTACAAAAACTTCTTACAGAAAAAGCAGCCATCTCCTGCAAATCCGGATCTGAATCAAAATCTACAACAGCACCTTTTGACAGGTTCGAACAAAATTCTCTTTTGTTTTTCAAAACACGCCAGTAAGTAATTATCTTTCTGTTTATTACAACTACCCTTAATGTCCTGTTCCGGCATGGTATATATTCCTGAATTAAAAAACCCTTCTGACCTGTTTTTTCATAAATAACAGCTTTATCCAAATATTTCCTTAATTCTTTAATTGATTTTGCCAGATAGACATTATCACCTTCTCCGCCCCAGTCAAATTTGAATACAAACGGATAATCAAAGGTTTGTTCATTTAATTCACTATAATTATCAAAAAAAGATTCAACGCTTAAAAATATTTCTGTTTTTGGATGTAAAACACCAAATTCCTGAAACATTTTTGCCTGTCCGATTTTACCCGGATATTTAAATTTCGCATCATAATCAGGAAATACATTAGGGCAATTATAACGGGCCATATCATAAATAAATTTATTGCAACCCTGTTGCAGGATAACAGCACGAGCCCTCTTTACTGCTTCAAGATCACTGGCGTTAAGCTCCCTGTCTGCACAGCTTATATTTTTATCTGCTTCAAATAATGGATGAAAAGATAAAATCATCAGTATCCAAATTTCCTAAGCGCTCTGGTATCTTTACTCCAGTCTTTCTGAACATGTACAAAAAGACTTAAAAAAACCTTGCCCCCAACCATCCGTTCAATATCCTTTCTCGCGCTTTCGCCAATTGTTTTGATTTTACTTCCACCTCTTCCAATTATAATTCCTTTTTGTGATGCCCGTTCAACATGAATTGTAGCGCCAATTTTTACAAACGCTCCTTTTTTTTTAACATTAAAAGAATCTATTGTTACAGCAGTAGAATAAGGTATTTCCTGGCCTGTCAAACGAAAAACTTTTTCCCGTATCATTTCAGCAGCAATAAATCTCTGCGGCACATCAGTAAAAGCATCTTCCGGGAAAAAATGCGGCCCTTCATTCAGCAAAGCTTCAATTGCCTTTAAAAGGTCTTCAACCTGAATGCCGTGTCTGGCAGAAACAGGAATCAAAGCCTCAAAAGGATATATTTTTGACCATTTATCCATGGCTGCAAGAAGCCTGGATTTGTCCACAAGGTCTATCTTGTTGAGCACGAGTATAACATTACCCTGTTTTTTTTGAACCTGCTCAGCAATAAAACCCTCTGAGGCTGGATCTGGATTCGACACATCCAGCAAGAAAATCACTATGTCAACATTACCCATAGATGAAAGAGCTGTTTCAACTATTCTAAGGTTTAATTCTCCCTTTGCCACATGCATGCCTGGTGTATCAATAAAAACAATCTGAGAAAATGGCCTGTGAACAACTCCTATTATTCGGTTACGAGTAGTCTGAGGTTTTTTTGATGTTATGGAAACTTTTTCACCGATCATCCTGTTTAAAAGAGTTGATTTACCTGCATTAGGCGCGCCTACAATTGCTACAAATCCTGATTTAAAACCAGAGCTCTTCTCTTTTATATTCATCTATACTCCATGCTACTGTTATGCTCATCTGCTTAGAAGCTGTTTCGAAACAGCTTCTAACATTATAACAATTTCTTAACCGCATTCCATATATTATCTTTGCCCTGGCCGGTTTTTGTGGAAAACATTATTAAATCATTTTTATCAACGCAAAGAGTTTGAGCAATAGCGATAAGTTGTTTTTTCTGTTTCATATTTGAGAGTTTATCTGCCTTGGTAAGAATAATAATTTGCGGAATATTCAGATCGCTGAGCCAATCAATAAAATTCATTTCAACTATTCCAGGTATGCGCCGAATATCCATAATAAGAACAACTCCCTTTAAAGACTTTCTCATTGAAAGATATGAAGTAATCATAGGTCCCCATTCTTTTCGTACTGATTCCGGAACCTTGGCATACCCGTATCCTGGGAGATCGACAAAAGAGAACTCGGTGTTTATTGAAAAAAAGTTGATAAGCTGGGTACGACCGGGTGTAGAGCTGGTTTTTACCAGACGTTTCCGGTTTAAGAGTGTATTAATCAAAGAAGATTTACCCACATTGGAACGTCCTGAAAAAGCTATTTCAGGAAAATCAGCTGGAGGATATTGAGATGGTTTGACAGCGCTTTTAATAAATTCGGCAGACTTTATCTTCATATTAAATATTTTTCTAATCTATCCATTCCTTCTGCAATATTTTCCATGGAATTTGCATATGAAAATCTTAGATATCCTTCACCGTTTTTACCAAAATCAATACCTGGAGTCACACCCACATGCGCTTTTTCCAGTATATCAAAGGCAAGCTTATATGAATCACCGGAAATGTGTTTTGCATTGGCAAAAACATAAAAAGCTCCGGTTGGTTCTACGGTTATTTTCAGCCCCATATCCCTAAGCCGTTTTATCATGTATTTTCTTCGCTTATTGTAAGTTTCTTTCATATGCTCTATATCATCTGAGGCCTCTTTGAGTGCAACAATCCCTGCTCTTTGAATCATTGAATTTGCAGAAATAAAAAAGTTCTGCTGAACCTTTTGTATTGGCCTCATAAAGGGTTTTGGAGCAATAAGATATCCCAGCCTCAAACCGGTCATTGCATATAGCTTTGAAAAACCGTTTAATACAAAGGCATTCTCAGTAAATTCCAGAATAGAATGCTCCTTGCCCTCATAAACCAGCCCATGATATATTTCATCTGAAACAATATAGGATGAACCGGGCGTTGCAAGAGACGCAATAGCCTTCATACGGCTTTCAGATAAAAGATTGCCGGTTGGATTGGATGGAGAATTTATAAATATCGCCCTTGTCTTTTTTGTAATCTTTTCTTTAATAGCTTCCGGCCTGAACTGAAAACCGTCTTCCTCATATACAGGTATGGTTACAGGCTCACCCTGAACAAACCTGATAAAATTAGGGTAACATGCATAATGCGGATCTGAAATAATAACCTGATCGCCTGGCTCTAAAAGAACTGAAAACAAAATAAACATGGCTGGAGAAGTCCCGGAAGATATAAGTATCTGATCAGGGTCTACAGACACATTATATGACTTAAAATAATGTTCGCAAATTGCCTTTCTAAGCTCAAGCAGTCCAAGGCTGTGAGTATAATGTGTATGCCCATCATCAAGAGCTTTGCAGGCAGCTTTTTTAATACACTCCGGTGTATCAAAATCAGGTTCTCCCACTTCCAGATGAATTATATTAATTCCCTGGCGTTCCATTTCACCGGCTTTTTCAAGGACATCCATAACAATAAAAGAAGTCATTTCTTTTGTACGTTTTGAAATCATTTTTTCTGCCTTAATAATATGTTTCGGCGATTTTATTATTAATCACCACGAAGAACACGAAGAATTTTTTCTTTTTCTTCGCTCATTTCGTGCTTTCGTGATTAATTTTGAACCGCAAAAGCAAGCGCATTCCCCGCAGCTTGCTGCAGGGAGCTTCAATACTTTATAATTCGAAATTCCTTGTTCGATATTCGATATTCGCATTTTACTAAATTACTTGCTTTATCAAATCCCCTTAATCCCTTAATCCCTTAATCCCTATACCACTTTGTTTAAAGGATATTCTATTATTCCTTCAGCGCCGTTTTTCTGCAGATTTGGGATAAGATCTCTTACAGCATCTGAATCTATAACCGTCTCTACTGAAAACCAGTCTGACTTATAAAGCGGCGCAACAGTTGGAGCATTAAGACTCGGCAGCAATGATATAACCTCTTCCAGAAAGTTTTCAGGAACATTCATCTTAAGTCCCACCAATTTTTCTCCTAAGAGAGCCCCTTTAAGCAAAAGAGCTATCTGTTCGAGTTTTTCCCTTTTTTCATTGTCTTTCCAGACATTGTGATTTGCTATAAGCTGAGTATTAGTCTGCATCAAGACATGGAGGATTTTAAGCCCATGCGCCTTTATTGTGGTTTCGGTTTCCGTAACCTCTACAATGGCATCCGCAAGCCCGGAGACAACCTTTGCCTCGGTAGCTCCCCAGGAGAATTCAACGATTACATTGATCCCGCGCTCGACAAAATATCTTTTTGTAAATTCCACCAGCTCAGTCGCTATCTTCTTCCCTTCAAGGTCCTCGATTGTCTTGATCGGAGAATCATAAGGAACCGCAAGAACCCATCGCGCAGGCCGCGCGCTGACTTTAGAGTAAACAAGGTCGCTTATAACATGAACATCAGAACTGTTTTCCGCTATCCAGTCCTTGCCGGTAAGCCCTGCATCAAGAGTTCCGCTCTCAACGTAACGTGACATTTCCTGAGCCCTGCATATGGCGCATTCTATTTCATCATCGTTAATTTCCGGGAAATAGCTCCTGCCGTTAATATTAATCTTCCACCCTGAACGCTTGAAAAGCGCAATTGTAGCGTTTTGCAGACTCCCTTTAGGAATGCCTAATTTTAATTTTGTTTTCATTTTTTGTATACCTCCTCAGGGTCAAACAAGGGTTCCCCAATAACCTTTATCGACCCGTTTTCAATTTTTTTAAAAAAACAGCTCTTATATCCCAGATGACATGCAGCGCCGCCTATCTGATCAACCTTTAACAACACTGTATCATTGTCACAATCAATTCTTATTTCCTTTACGATCTGCATGTTTCCTGATGTTTTACCCTTTATCCACAGCTCCTTTCGTGTACGGCTGTAATATGTTGCTTTTCCAGTGGAAATTGTGGCATTCCACGCTTCTTCATTCATAAAAGCAAGCATAAGGACATCACCTGTTTGATAATCCTGCACTATTGCAGGCAAAAGACCGCCCAGCTTATTGAAATCAAGTTTAATCATAATATATTTTCTCTCTCTATAAAAAAAATCAAAATCAGCCACCACCAGTAGAACTTGTGGTATGAGGAAGGCCCCTAAAAGGGGCCATATTAAACAATCTTTAGTGTTTATCGACAGGATTTTTTATTTTTCTCAGTCTCCACCTGCCCGCCATCGCAAGCCGCTCAGGCGAGGCGGGCGGGGACGAGACTGAGAAAGAAACAATCCCGCCCAAAGGCGGGAAAAGAAAACTTGGATTCCAACCCTTGCCATCCTTAAGCTAAACTTTTGTCGCTATTAGTCCAATTTAGTTCCCTCAAAGAGGGTTGACACTTTTGCCTTTCTTCAGGAAAGGCAAAAAATATCCTGTATATCCTGTAAATCCTGTCTGATTTATAGTCTTTTATTAATGCCTGAAACGGTATAACCTTTTCAATTCTCACCGGCAGAGCCGGTGGATTAATTATGATTTATAAAATAGCTTCAATACAAAACAGTGTCAATAGCATCAAAATAAAATCAGCGATTACGGCCCGAATATTCTATAATAGATACTATTATTGTAATTAAAAAGGCTTGAAACACGAGGAGCACACCATCGATTGGCCTCGCACAACGAAGGGTTATGGCACTGATACCAAGTGTCGCGCATAAAAAATATATGAGTAAAACCGCCTTTATTTTATCGCCAAGAAGGCTATATAAACGGTGATGGATATGGTCGGTTCCCACATAATCTATCCATTCCTTCAGGCTTTTCACCTTGCCGGTCACTATCCTTTCTATGGTAATATGAACCATATCATATATAAGAATCCAGAATATCAGTACAGGCGCTGAAAAGGATATGATCCGGCTATTATGCGCCCAGTCACCCTTAATTGCAAGAGCAGCCAGCATAAAACCGATAAAAGTGCTCCCTGTATCACCGAGGTATATGGAGGCAGGCCTCTTTAGCCCAAAATTAAAAGGGAGAAAACCGAGACAGCTTCCCACCATGGCTATGGCAAGCCACCCCATTAAAGGCTGATCTGTCTGAAATGCCACTATCCCCATAAAAATGGCTATGATAGCGCCTATTCCCGCTGCCAGCCCGTCCATACCGTCAATAAAATTCATGGAGTTTGTTATACCGACAATCCAGAGGATCGTAAATAAAACATTTAACCAGTATCCCCACCATATGTTCTCTGGAAATAGATTCAGTACAATACCAAAATAAATCATGGCAAAAACAACACAAAGCTGGACAAATAATTTTATTCTGGCCGAAATCTCTTTCCAGTCATCGATCAGACTGATCACAGCAACAATAATACCTCCTGAAAGTAATATGATCATTTGTCTGTCAATGACCATATTCGCGAGAAGGGATATATTAAAAGCGATCACTATTGCAACGCCTCCCAGAAGAGGCGTGTTTTTTTCATGAATCTTCCTTCCCCCAGGCGCATCAAGAATCTTTAATTTCAGGGCGATAAGCCACATTATTGGAGTCAGCAAAGCTGAAAGAGAAAAGGAAAACAGCAGGATATAAATCCATCTTATGCCAAAATCGGCAAAATAGAAGCGGAACCATGGGAGAACAAGCATAGCAAAAACAACACAAGAAACAAGCCAGATAATACGCCTGAATGATATCCTCATAAATTTTGAATCAAACATTTTCAACCTTTTAAAAGTATTTTTTTTATGCCTGCAGAAATCTTATGCGTGTCTACATCTCTCAATAAAGGATAAACAGGAATGGATACCGCACGGCCCATTACTTCCCGTGTAACAGGGTAACCTGACAATCCGAAATATTCGTGCAGTGGTTTGAATACCGGCCTTCTGCACTCAATCCCCATTTTCAGCATGTTTTCTATAAACCCGGAAGAATCGTTAAGGAGCAAAACATATCTGTAATATATGTGCTCTCTGCCCTCAAAAGCCGAGGGAACCGGAAATGAGATCTCATTTAAAGCCCTGTTATAAAGGCTTGCAATCTCTTTTCTTCTCCCAATAAATGAGGGAAGTTTCTTTAACTGGCTGATACCTAATGCAGCCTGGATTTCGGTCATCTTGTAATTATACCTTACAGAATAACAGTCCTTTTCATCATAATCTCTTAAATCCCTTAAAATCCCGGTAAGCCTGTCATCGTTTGACAGAATCATCCCACCCTCGCCGGTAGCAAGCATTTTTGTCGCATAAAAAGAAAATATTGAACAAACTCCAAAGCTGCCGGTATAACGACCCTGATATTTTGCCCCGATGGACTGCGCACAGTCCTCAATAACAGGAATTCCAAAAGATAATAGTTCATCGATATCTGCCGGAAAACCAAACATGTGCGGAACGATGATTGCCTTTGTTTTGCTGGTTATCCTTTTTTCTATATCATTCGTGTCTATATTGAACGTAAACCGATCAATGTCGGCAATAACCGGAACAGCCTTTACATATTTAACTGCATTAAGAAGGGCACAGCAGACATAGCTTGGGATAATAACTTCATCACCATTCCCTACTCCAAGAGCAAGAAGGGAAAGATGGAGGGCTGCCGTGCCGGAACTGACGGCGACACCGTTCCTGACACCGACAAAAGAGCAAAAGGCATCCTCAAATCCTGCCACCTGTTCGCCCTGGGCAAGATGGCCTGATTTAAGAACATCAAGAACACTATCAAAATCGCTTTGATCTAAAGTTGGTCTGGAATGAAAAATCATATATTTATAAACGATCGAAGAGGCATAAATCCCTCCGCAAAAAACACCCTTCCCTGAAGCCCTCTAAATACAGCCATAGACTTGGCAATATCCAGTATCGACAACCCCTTAATATTTGTTCTTTCAACCTGGGATTTATGAGCTAAAAGGACTGTTGTCTTTTTATCCATTGTATCCTTAAGATCAATAAATAAAGTAGGAGAAAAATTATTTGTAGTGGGAGTTTCATAGAAAAGAACATTTTTTATATATCTTGTAGCGGAAATGGTGGCTTTGGATAACGCCCTGTGATCCTGATGTGTATCATCACCATAGTTTACAAAAACAAAATCCGGTTTTATTTTTTTAGCAACAGCTTCAATATCGGAGATCATATTGTTTAGGAAGAGAGCAAGTTGAGTATCATTATATTCACCCCAAAACAAATCTCTAACATTCATTATTTCAGCTGACCTGGCCTGCTCCTCTTTTCTTTTTTCAGCCTTACCGCCCATTTCACCGTGTGTCATTATAAAAAGATACACATCGTGTCCTGAAGCAGCATATTTCAATAGACTGCCTGCACAACCAATTTCAATGTCATCGGGATGCGCTCCCACGGCAAGTATTTTCATGGTTTTCCCTTATCTGTTTGATCAAGTTCTTAACACTTAACACGATTCATAAAAAGTATTTTTTTGAGTTTTTACGAGGCCGTCAATATTTCAAGACTCTTTTTCCCATGATTGTATATTAAATCAATAACCGACATAAAAGGCTCAAATGCGCCAAAAAGCTGATTATAAACAGGATGCTTATATTCCTGAAAAATGAGTTCAACGCCAGACTGGGTGTATTTCTTCAAATCCATGTAATCTTTGCCACCGACTCCGGCCAGATATGTATGCGCATCAAAATGCTTCGTCAGGGCAATCAGTCTGTCGTCAGGATTTTCCGGAAACCCGGCAAGTTCGGAAGCAACATGGATGGATGTTGTAATACCCAACAATTCAGCGAGTTTCTTCACCACATGAATATTCAATTGAGAAATGTATTGCCAGTTTGATAAAAATATTTCCTCAAAAAATTCTTCAAGCAAATACCAGTATGGAGCTTTTTTATAATTTGAGATAATCGCCTGTCGCTGTCTGTGCCGCCATTTGTCTTTATTATTAACTTCAACTTCGTTTATCAACTGTGGGAACTTGTACATAACGGGAACGGTCAGCCATTGCCATCCATTTGCAGTTTTAATCTTGTTCCTGTTCTGCCATTCATTCTTCTTGAACTGTACATTATCCAGCAGAACAAAGATATCAGCTTTATTGATCTTATCAAAATAGCCCAACCACGGCAAATACTGGGGTTGATGGACAGCTACAATCATAATACCTGCCAGGGAAACACTGATAATTTATTTTTTAAATTTTTCACCGCTATACTCAAGAGCTTCTTTGATATCCTGTTTAACCTGCGGATCATTCAATAATTCCTTTATTTCATTTTTAGTGGTCTTTGTTATAAATTCGATTGATTCCTTAACATTTTTCTTGACGGCAGTAACCGTGCCATAATTAAAGGCGAGGTCTGCGCACTCCTGAATTGAGGTATTTACAGCGTATTGAACGCCTTCCTTTACCTGTTGCTTTATCCCTGCAACCGCAATAAATAACACTATGAGAAAAATAACTCCCCAGGGCACAGCCATAACCAATTGTCTTAAAAAAAGTCTCCCAAAATTATCCTCTTTCATTTGTCTGCCCTCCTTTTTTAAGAAATATTATTAAATTTATACCTCGGATGATCATAAATTAAAATATAACATATAGATTATTCAAAAGCCACAAAAATTGGATTGGAAACGAGTATGCCACATCCACGCATGTCCATTCTATAATATACCTTCTCACCGCGCTGAAAATACCTGTCCTCGTAATCGATCCGCATGGGCAACGTTCCTTCGAAGGTTTGAATCAGTTCTCCCGATCTTATCAATCGAACCTTTACCTTTCTCTCTGAGACCTCAGCCGCTGAAAGAAAGATCCTGATTCTTGGGCTCTCTTTTAATGCGATTTCGTCCCCTGAAATACCCTCATTTTTACCGTCGGGTGAAGAGACAGAAAACTCATCAAGATTGACAAACTGCGGGTATCCACCCCTATAGGCATACATCTTCCCGTTTTTCAGCGCTTCCAGCACGCCTTTCCTGCTTTTCTCCCGAAGAAAAAAAACTGTCGGAAAATTTCCCAGTTTTTCCCCGGCGTCACCTTCTCTGTGAAAATCCGCCGTGGATATTCCCCAGACAGGTCTGCTTCTTGTACCCTTACAATATGCGATCAAAACTCTATCCCATATATTCCCCGGTTCTGTAACTGTTATGTTTTCCCCGTAAAGAGAGGCAAATCCCGTATAATCCCGAGATTTTTCAAGCACCTCCGGATAAGGGGGCGTGTCAACCCGGATCGGTCCCAACCTTCTGCAGCCGGATGCCGTTTCAGGATAGTTCCAGAAGGTTAGCCCTCCTCTCGAATTTACATAATCTATGAGAAGCTGATAAGGGGCTATCCCCTGGTCGCCATGATACTGGTCAAAAGGGGAACTTCTGAATATATTACTGTTTGCAATAGAGACAATGCTCCAGACGATAATAATAACACCTGTTATTCTATAAAAACCCTTCCATTTTATCAAGAACATAGCCATAACAAGTATAATCATATACAATAATATCTGTGGAACGGCCATTCGCGAGTATTCTGTAAAAAAACCATTGTGCAGGATGGGAAGGTTTTCGTAGTCTTCGGGGGTTTCCATCCCTATGGTCAGAATACGCCTCTCATGATTATGGGCGGTAAGATTTTTGTTGAAATAGGAACCTGCCCAGTAATAAAAAGCGGCAGTCTCCGAACCGGGAATGATGACCATGTTAGGGTACTTTTTTTGCACCTCTCCGATTGAATCCAGATAGGCCTTTGCGCCATTCTTGTTTATGGAAGACAGCTCTATCCTTTTTCTGAGTATATTCCTGAAAGGTGGCACACCATATTCCATAACAACCCTGTCGTGGTCATTGATAACGAGAATCTCAAAGCCCCTGTCCTTTGCCATTTTTACAAGGGTTTCTATATCATAAGCCCCGTCACTGAACGTACTGCGGAAATCAATCAGACCGGCAACCTGCTGATATGCCCCCCCGTGGGAAATAACGGGCAAAAACAATGATGCAACAATCAAAAGCATAAGGAGACATTTTTTTGTTTTGAAGGTTTTTCCCATATCAGATCGCTATGTCCTTCTCCTGCAACAAATCATGGTATAACCGATCAATCTTTTCCGACATCTTTTCTGAACTGTAGCCGGCGGCATATCCTCTCCCTGCATTGCCCATTTTTTCCCTTTTTCCAGGATCATCAAGAAATTCTTTTATTCTTACAGCCAAGTTCTCAACATCACCAACAGGAATCAGATACCCGTTTTTGCCATGAACAACAAGGTCAGGAATTCCGCCCACATTACTTGCCACGATCGGCTTGCCAAGCGCCATGACTTCAACAAGCACTCTTCCCATCCCCTCATTAAGCGAAGGCAAAACAAAGATGTCAAAGACCGACATAACCTCTGCCACATCCGACCGCCAACCTAAAAACTTTACATTCTCTTCTACGCCTAACTTGATGGACATAGTTTTGAGTTCATCTGAAAGTTCACCATCCCCAAGAAAAACAAAAGTTGTATCCGGCCTGGCATTTACAATTTTTCCTGCTGCCTCAATAAGGTACCTGTGCCCCTTTACCGGCGTAAGCCGCCCGACTGTCCCGACAACAATATTGTCTTCGGGTATTCCAAGCCTTTTTTTAGTTGCCGCAAAATCAACAGACATTCTGAAAAACTTATCCAGATTTATTCCGCTATGCACTACTGAAAACTTATCCACGGGGGCAATATGGAGGTGAAGATGGTCTATTTTTTCCCGCTGTGTAAGCGCAATAATCTTATCTGTAATGCAGGCCGTTATTTTTTCAAGAATAATGTAGAACGAGGTCTTGCGCCTGCCGGAGTATCCCCAGAAAACGTGGCCGTGCGGCGTGTGTATAATTACTGGAATCCAGGTCAAAAACGCCGCCCACCGTCCCAGAATACCTGCCTTTGATGTGTGTGTATGAACAACATCCGGACGTTCACGGCTTAGTATTTTAATTAGAGCAAAAAAGGCCTTCAAATCGTAAAAAGGGTGAATCCTTCTTACAAGGGCTGGAATCGTAATAATTCTTACGCCTTCTCTTTCTGCTTCAACCAAATCCTTCTCTACAGCCATGGCTTCATCTTCCGCCATGTTTGACTCAATGGAAAGCCCTTTAACTAAAACTACATCATAGCCTTCTTTACCAAGACACATAACGGTCAAAAGGGTATTCTCAGCAGATCCGCCCTTGTCCAGGCGTGTAATGATATGGATTACTTTTATCCTTTTCAACACCACTAACCTTCCATATAATTGGAGTACCAGACTTGAAAGACTATCAAATTCCAGATCTGCCAGGATGTATCAGAACGATTTAAAATAAGATTGTTGATCAAATTTTCAATAACATAATAATCAAAAATGCCCTGCTTAACAACCACTTCTCTCGATAGATATTCATCGATCAAATATCTCAAATCAGACTTCAGCCACTTGCTGACCGGCATTTCAAATCCCCATTTAGGGCGATCATGCAAAGATTTAGGCAAAATATCCTTAAAGGTCTCCAGCAGGATATACTTCCCCTGCCCTTTTTTAATTTTCCAGCTGCCTTTGAGGGAAAAAGCCGTTTCACAGACTCGGTGATCCAGAAACGGCACCCTGACTTCCAGAGAATTAAGCATGCTCATTGCGTCAACCTTTTTCAGCATATCCCCGGGAAGCGATTCCTTTACGTCTGCATAAAGCATTCTGTTAATATCATCGGCATCTATCTCGTTTAATCTTGCCGACAATATTTTCTTTCCAAGATCGTGGTTAACTTCCTCTGTCCCCGTAAGAATACTTCTTCTTAAATCCCTGGAAAATATCTCGTTCCACGCAAAAAATCGCTCTTCGAGGCTTTCTTTTCCCGCCCCTCTTAAAAATTTCTTTAATCTTCTGATATGTTCAGGCAGTTTCTGGTCCCGCGATTCAGGAAAAGATAAAAAAACAGGCTCTATAAACCCCTTACGTATAAAGGAAGGAATCTTTCGATATCTTGAACTCCACCCCTCTCCTTTATACATCCTGTAACCGGCAAAAAGTTCATCACCCCCATCACCGGAAAGAGCAACCTTGACATCATTGCCCGTCTCTCTTGATACAACAAATGTAGGAATCGCCGAAGAATCAGCAAACGGCTCGTCGAACGACTCCAATACTTCAGGAATGGCATCAAGAATATCTTTTGCCCCAAGCCTGAATTCATGGTGTTCTGTGTTATTAAAGGCAGATACTTCCCGGGCATATTCGGTTTCATCAAACAGGGACATATCTTTATAACCTATTGAATAGGTTTTCACCGGTTGGCTGGAATTTCTCGCCATAAGCCCGACAATAATGCTCGAATCAATACCACCGCTCAAAAATGCGCCCATAGGGACATCCGCAATCATTCGTATTCTGACAGCGTCTTCCATAACTTCGAATAATTTATTCTTTAAAACAGCAAAATCTTCTTTGCCGCCAGCTTCCATTTGAACATTTCCATCTATGTTCCAGTACTCTCTTTCCTCTATTTTCCCTGTGCTGAAGATCAGAATATGCCCGGGTCTGAGTTTTTTTACATTTTTAAATATAGTATAAGGCGCCGGAATATAGTTAGTAGACAGGTAAAGACCAAGGGCATCCCAGTCCATTTCTTTTGGTACATCCGGGTCCTGCATGATCCCTTTTATCTCTGAAGCAAAGATTAATGTCCCGTTGTTCCAATAGTAAACAAGAGGTTTTATACCCAGACGGTCTCTGCAGAGAAAAAGCACCTGGGATTTCTCATCCCATATGGCAAAGGCAAACATACCGGCAAGCCTCTTTACCCCTTCGATCCCCTCCTCTTCATAAAGGTGTATAACAACCTCACAATCCGTCTGCGAACTGAATCGATGTCCTTTCTTTTCAAGTTCTGTTCTCAAAGACGGGAAATTGTAAATTTCCCCATTGAACACCATCCAGACTGTCTTATCCTCATTGGACATCGGCTGCCGCCCCGCCGCTGATAAATCAATAATACTGAGTCTTCTGTGCCCAAGACCTACATTCACCTTTGAGCTTTGAGCTTTTTGCTTTGAGCTCAGATACACCCCATCGTCATCCGGTCCTCTATGTGAAAGGATAGAGGTCATCTTACGCAACAGATTCTCTTCGACCGGCCGACCATCTATTCTCACTTTTCCGCAGATTCCACACATAGCTAATAACCGTTTACAGTTGCCGGTTCACAGTTCAAAGTTTTTCCCAATGAACTATGCAACGACTGAAGAATTTTGGATATTGATTTCAATTTTTGAATTAACTCTTTTGCATCTGAATTAGAAAATATGGCTCTTCTCCAATTTAGTTGGAGAAGAGGGTCCAAGGATTCAAGGGTTTGTTTTCTAAAAACTTTATCAGCGCTTTTGATGTTCTTTCGCTTTCTGCTATATCTTATTTTTATGTAAAGCATCCTGATGTAATCCCTGGTTGTCTTTCTTCCATATCCT
>Ga0222665_1000159_pt1 | contig 46967 bp, 36 predicted proteins | sample AntAcemetagen653_FD_179853 | JGI IMG/M metagenome (GOLD analysis project Ga0222665, IMG submission 179853) | Saline water microbial communities from Ace Lake, Antarctica - #653 | ecosystem: Environmental > Aquatic > Non-marine Saline and Alkaline > Saline | place: Antarctica: Ace Lake...
TGCCATGCACAATAATCTTGCGGGTCTGCATCCAGGGCGTTTCTCGGAAGTTTTCCGTCTGAAAGCTCTGTCCATTCAGTACGATGCAGGCTGCGGTGATCTCGGAAAACCGCCAGGCCGGAGGGATGAGCATAACGGTTTTCTTAAACATTTCGTCTAACGAGATGCCTGGCAACTCCAACAGGGTCGAGATGCCGTAAAGACATTTCAGTTCCTTTATCCGCTCTTGCAGTATCGCCTCCGCCTGCTTGCGCTCGAAATCAGCTTTCTCCAATTCCCGAACTCGTTGCTCAAGATCTTCATATGTTGGCTTTTCAGACATGATTATTACCTGCGTTTATTGGGGACTCGAAAGTTACGATAACTTGCTTATGTTAAATTACATCAAGTTTAAGAATAGTGATGCTATTGTGTAACGGAAACGCCCTAAAACAAGAGCTATTCGTTTTAAGGTATGCTGTCAGATCAGGTTAGCTGCAGGCCAGATTCAAAATATAAATATTCAATAACAGGAAATGGGCAAAACCACAAGATATTGATTTTTCGGAATGGGTGAAAAGGGTTGACACGCTAACATAACTTGCCATGAGGTGAAATCTGCTGACTTGACACATATCAAATTCGAACTGTCAATATCAAGCAAAGATTGTTTTTAAGATATCCATTCCAAAGATGAAAATATCGCCCACCTCAAAGTCCTGAGATATATCTGACGTCACGTGAGCTACCCGCTCGAAAGTTGGCTTTTCATTTATCTCGGGTTGATTTCAGTCAAGTTTGGGGGTATTCAAGAAAACTTATTCCTCAATAACAGCTTGTTTGGCAAGTCACTCGTTCACCATAACGACATTCTAATTCGTCTGTTTATAGGTTATCGTTGTTTTTTAGGAGATTTTATGTTTGGAACCATTATTATTTCCATTGTTACCTTGATGCATGTTTATGTCTTTTGGCGCGCTGTCTCAGTGCCGTTTATTATATCCCATATTCCCAAAAAAATTATTATCGGAGCAGGTTTAATCCTCTGGATATTATTTTACCTTGGCCGTGTATATCGCTATGGTCACCATGGGGAAGAGCCCCTGGCTAAGATCCTGGAATTTATTGGTATGAATTGGATGGGTGGATTGTTTCTCATTTTTATCTGTCTACTTGCCATGGATTTAATCACCGGATTTGGTTTATTCCTCCCACGCCTGGCTTCGAAACTGCGAGCATTCGCCATCTTTATCGGTATCGGGCTTTCTGTAATTGCGCTCATTCAGGGGCTGAGACCGCCAGTAGTAGAAAACTATGACGTATACCTTTCTGAGCTTCCAAATGAGATGGATAATACAGTGATCATTGCTATATCTGATCTGCATCTGGGTTTCTTGCTGGGTCCCCGATGGCTACAAGCACGCATCGCACAGGTAAAAAAACAGAAGCCTGACCTTGTGGTTTTGCTGGGTGATATTTTTGAGGGACACGGCGAGTGCGGGGATGAACTGCTCAACGTCATGAACCGTCTTTCCGCCCCACTTGGTGTCTGGGCTGTTTATGGTAATCATGAATTCCACCGTCGTCAGAACCAAAGTGAGGCCCTGATCAATAAGGCTAAATTTAAGGTATTACGCAATTGTTGGACTGAACTCGGATCAGGTCTTATCCTGGCTGGTGTGGATGATTTAACAACCATCCAACGCCGCACCGGTCAGGTCAGCCATTACATCTCAAAAACACTTGCCGGGAGGCCTCCCGGTGCAACGATCCTTCTTTCACATACGCCGTGGGAAACTGAAAAAGCAGCCAAAGCAGGTGTGGGGCTTATGCTCTGTGGCCACACCCACGGGGGACAAATTTGGCCTTTTGATTATTTAATAAAACTTAGATACCCTCTCCTTGAAGGAAGGTATGAGGTGAATGGTATGACAGTGATCGTCACCCGTGGTACAGGCACTTGGGGACCGCGCATGCGCCTATGGAGTCCGGGTGAGATCCTCCGAGTGACATTGCATAGGGAAAAAAATAGCCGGATGTTTGAATGGAGACATTATTAAAAATCTGAATTGTGTGGCATAGAAGGTGACGTTGGCGCAGCAACTGAATTGTGAAAAGAGAGATTAAAGTAATTTGGTCAATTTACAGCCTTAATTCAACCTGTAATTCTTGCTATCTCAGATCACATAAAACCTTTGACCCTCTATTCAGGTGAAAATATCGCCCACCTCAAAACCCTTTGATATATCTGACTTGGCCCTTATTGCATACAGCTCCGATTTATCCATCATGCTTTTCTGAAAATCCGCACATATTATACATTAATATTTACAATAAAACTTAGAACCTGCCACGCTAATTTGGAACATATTATGGCAACTATAAAAAATCACTAGTAACATTTTCATATTTCCTGAAAATTTATAAAAATGGGCATCTAACATACTTTAAATTTTCTATATTCCTTTGTGGATGTATATTTGTAGCCCTTTTCATCTTGAAATTTCCTTGCATTATTTATTTTTTAAAGCTAAATTACCGCGTCCAAGTTTTTTGGGAATAGAACATTTTCAGGAAAGGAGCGGGGAATGAAATACAAGAAAAAAATGTTGTTGGCCTCTTTTATTATGTTTATTGCCCTATTACCGTTTAGTGTTCGTGCGGGTGGGATTAGCGAAGCATCCCCTATCGGTTATTCTTCAACAGGGGCGTTGTCCTATGGATGGCACTGGCTCAGTAACGCCAACCATCAGGCAGAGTGGAAGTTTGACCCCATTCAATTAGATAGAGCTACAGTTGTGGTTACGGTATGTCTAAACTGTCTTTCCACCAACAAATCAAACGGGGGGGCCGGGTATGATTCAAAGGTTTTCGTGGGCACGAAATTGCACGGCAGATCCATTAGCTGGAGGAGGAGTCCCGTAACTCTTCATAATGTCTGTTCATGTTCCCAGTATCCGGGTAATTCCAACGGTATCGGCTACCAGAGTTACGGATGCGCGAAGGTAAAAATATCAACGGGCGAACCTTTCAGTATTCTCCTCAAATATCCAGGGAGCGGAAACCATACAGCAGCAAAGAGGAGTTCGGTAAAGGCAATTTATACCTATTAATTCAGCGGTAAGCTTCAAAATCATAGGAGTTCATTCTCATGGGAAAGAAAGCCAGCAACTGTATTATAGTGTATCTTATAGTGACCCTAGTATCAATCCTTAGTCTGAGCTGCGCATGTTTTGCCGCAGGCAAATTTATGTCGGCCGAAAAAATGTGGAACATGGCTGAAAAAAAGGCAAAATCCATTGACTCCGGAGCAATGATTGTCAATGCTAAATATAACCGGGGAGACCGAGATCTTAAATTTCAGCGGGGAGAGTTCATCTTTTACGCTCCAAGCAATCAAAAAAACTCGAATTTCAAAATAAAGATCAAAGATAATAAAATTACGAGCGTGAAAAACGCACGTTACGGCAATCTCAATTCATCGGGTATTAATCCCATGCCATATAAAGCAGTTGAAGTGGCCCTGGATAATGGACTGGATGAATGGTGGCAAAAATATCCTAATGCAGGGTTATACACCATGCTAATTCCCAGAAAGTATTACAGTTCTGCTCTCGGGGCAGGGGACTGGGTTTGGAGGATAGAGGGCTCGGGACCCGGTTTGCCCGAGGATATCGATTTTATTGTCAATGCACAGACCTTTGAGTTTCTGGGTAAGAAGGTAAAACCCATTAAAAAAGCGTATCAGAATATCACGGAAGAACAGGCGAATGAGCAGATCAAAAAGATCCTCAAAGACGCCCGGAAAAAGTAACTTCTCAATAAGTTCCGGTGTATTGAATGATCATATTGATCCGGATCCATAATTTATTGAGATGTTACCGGAAAAATAAATAACCGTTTAAGATTTATTGCAATTGTTGATAAGGAGATTTCTTTTCATTTATTTTAACAGGAGGTGCCTCATGAAAAAAGTGTTAGGTTGTGGTGCGGTTATGGTAATTGTTTTATGTTTTACAGGTCTTGTTTTTGCAGGATCAGGGCATTTTTATAAGAATAGTAATAAAAGTGGTGGAGAGAAAATCATTGGGGTTGGCGGGGAAAAATCCAGTCTGGGAAGCTGGAATGATAAAGTTTCATCCTATAAGATTGATTCCGGAGTCCAGTGTGTTATCACCAAGGACGGCAAGTTCGGTGGAGACTATAAGTATTACGAAGCGACAAGTAATGATCACATGCCAAGCGGTTGGAATGATAAGGTGTCATCAATAAAATGTGAAACCTCCACTTACTTTAATGATAGTTACGCGGGGGACAGTCAATTTAACAATATATGTATTGTCTATGAACACGCGCATTATGCGGGAAAATCTCTTACGGTCAACAATGATGTTTCAATAAATAATCTGAAAGACAAAAAAGTTGGAAGCTGGAACTGGAATGACAAGATATCCTCCGTCAGGGTTGGAAAAAATATCCAGTGTGACTTTTATAAAAATAACGATTGTAAAAGTCAGGATAAACTGTTTACGTTAAAAAACGGGCAATCAAAAAACAGGCTCAGCAGGTGGGGACACGACAATCAAATTACTTCTATCAAATGCTATTCCTATTCGAATTAGCGTTTACCCAATCCCGAATTGTCGGCATTATGTTTGTGACCAAAGAAAAATTACACAAAGAGAATATGGACAGTTATATCAAAAATTTATTTGAAAGGAGTGAAGCATGAAAAAACTGATGGTGATTACAGTAAGTATCGCTTTGCTTGCCTTGTTTTCAGGGATTGCCTGTGCAGGGTCCGGGCATTTTTACTGGGATGGCGGACAATCAGGAAAGCAATTAACTATTGATAAAAATACAGGGGCCTCTAATTTAAAAAGTCGAGGGTGGAACGATAAGATTTCATCGTACAGGATTGATAATGATGTTGAATGTGTGATTACCAAGAATTCCAGGTTTTTGGAGGATCATACCTGTATCTGAAAGCGGGAACACGCGCATCTCAAATGCCTTCGGGTTGGAATGACAACGTAACATCGGTATACTGTTCGGAAAAAGATTTTTTCACAAAGAATAATACAAATTCCGGATATGGATATGCCTGTTCTGACGCACATTATATGAGCAGCAGAATGGATCTTACGGTTAGCACTAATCGGTCGTCTCTTGGGGGCGCAAACGACAAGATATCATCAATTCGACTCGGTCCCGGAATAGAATGCAGATTCCATCCTGACTCGAATTTCAGAGGAACCCCCCTGGTAGTTGGGCCGGGTGAGTCATACAACCGTTTGAGCAATCAGGAATTAAATGATAAGATCAGTTCTATAAGATGTTATCCGAAATAACCTGTGAGTTTCAGTCATAGAATCAATTTTACTCAAAGAAAAAGAGGATGCCTCAATCATAGAAAAAGGGGCATCCTCTTTTTTTTACACTACATATTGCATCAAATATCTGCTTAATACCTCTCACCCCCACAAACCCAAATTTGAAAGCATGCTCCGGTCACACATGAAATTTAATCTCGCCTGATAATCCGCAAATCCTATACATTAATATTTACATTGACATTTACATTTTGCTTTGCTAATTTGAAATATATTGGACCTAAACTGAGCGTTTCAAATTTTTGAACTGGTTAATTTAACAATATTTTTAAGGCATTCTGGCATTTTGAATTTCAATAATTTGAAACCCTGCGGGATTCCCAATTTTTATCCGCCTCAGGGGATCACCGCATCTACTGCGTCAGATGCCGTTCCGCATAGACGACTATAGCGAAACAACATCTTCCCCCGCAGGGCGGGATTTCGCTACACTCAACTTGCTTATCTGCGGTAAACTTGAAAATCGCTCAACTTAGGTTGGATATTAATAAGGAGGTTTGTTTTATGCAGCCGGAACTGACACAAAAACAGCGGCGGTTTTTCAGTTACCTGGAGCGTGAGATCACCCGGATCGGAAAAGCGCCCAGCTTGCGGCAGGCGGCGGCCGATATGGGCGTAAGCCATGCGGCCATATCTCAGCTTATAAGCGCCCTTGAGAAAAAAGGAATTCTCAGACGTGACGGCCGATACAGCCGCACGATTCACCTGCTCAATCGCGCCCGGGAAACCGCGGGCATCATGCGATGGCGGGAGGTGCCCATCGTCGGGAACATTGCCGCGGGATTGCCCTTGTACGCTCAGCAGGAATGGGGCGGCAGCGTTGTGGTTGATGCGGCCATATACCGGGGGGCAAACCTGTTTGCACTCAGGGTAACGGGCGATTCCATGAAGGATGCGGCCATTTTGGATGGAGATTTGGTGATTTGCGAGCCGCGCCAGTTTGCCGAGAACGGTGAAATTGTGGTTGCGCTGATCCGTCAGGAGGAAGCAACGGTCAAGCGTTTTTTTCTCAGGGAAAAACAGATTGAACTGCGTCCCGAAAATTCCGCCTTTCGTCCGGTTTGTTACAATTTCGACCAGGTTCTGGTCCAGGGAAAGGTGATCGGTGTCCAGAGAGGACCCGAGAAATTGTCTATTGACGATTGACCATTGAATATTTAAGGGAAAAACTTGATGGAATTTTGAACTTTTTACGAAGCCATCAATTATTCAATCTTCAATCTTCAATTCTATTAGGGGTAGGATATGACAACAATAATTACTAAAGAACAACCAGACCCGAATGCCTGTGCTTTGTTTGTGGGTACCAGCGGCTTTTCATATACAGAGTGGGTCGAAGCCGGATTTTACCCGTCCGGCACAAAGTCTGGGAACATGCTGTCTCTGTATGCCCGGCAGTTTTCCACCACCGAACTTAACTACACCTGGTACCAGATGCCCAGGGCGGAAGCCGTTGAGCGTCAGCGCCGGCAAGTTCCCCAGGAATTTTTATTCGCTGCCAAATTGACCCGCACCCTAACTCATGAAATCGACCCCCGGAACTGGCCGGACCAGGCGGCTAAGTACCGGGAGGGTATGGCGCCGCTGGTCCAGGCCGGGCAATTGGCAGCCGTGTTGATTCAGCTTCCTCCCGGGTTCCACCGAACGCCGCCCAACCGAACATACCTGGCAGCGTTGCTTGACAGCCTCCACGGCCTGCCTCTGGCAATAGAATTCCGACATGGCTCCTGGGCCAACGATCATGTGTTTGCCGAATTGGAACGCCGCCGGGTTGCCCTGGTGGCCGTGGACGAACCGGATCTGCCGGGTCTTTTCCCGGCCTTGGACGTCGTAACCCACCCGGATCTGTTTTATGTGCGCTTTCACGGTCGCAATGCCAAAGGCTGGCGTTCGGGGAACATGCAGCATCAATTTGATTACAATTATTCCGACGATGAACTGCATGAATGGATCGAGAATAAAATTGAGCCCATGAGTGACAGGGCTCGCAGGGGCATCATTTTTTTCAACAATCATGTCCGCGCCCAGGCGCCGGAAAACGCCCGGAGGATGGTGGCGTTGCTCAAGGAGCAAAACTTGACGGTCTCGTAAAAAGTCCAACTTCTGCGTTGTGCTGCATTTCGCAATCATTCAACGTACGAAAAGTACGCCTCATAATTACAAAATTTGCACGCCTTGAATTTGAACTTGTTACGAAACCGTCTAAATCGGACTTTTACGAGTTTATCAAACTTGATCGTGTAGGAAATTTTTATCCGAATGCTTTGTAACTTGTCAATAAGTTTTGGTGTATTAAATAATCCTATTGACCTCCCTACTGATAATAAAATGGAACCTGTCTGGAACTCGCATTTAAGTGAGCCTGCCCTCTCATGCCTTGCAATAGCAGGCGGGGCGAAGCGAACCAGTGTCCATCCAGAAATGGTAGATTTTGGTTTCCGGCAAGGCCCGAGCGAGTTTTCAACCGGAGGCATAACGCGCTATTTCGAGGATTGAAAACGAGCGAGAACGCTGCCGGAGGCCGAAAGATGCCGTTTATGGATGGACACTGATATGCGCGAGCGTTCTATCATCCACATAAATGTGGCCGATTTTGCCGTGGCTGTGGAACGGCTGGTGGACAGCCGGCTGCGGGGGCGTCCGGTGATCATTGCGCCGGGGGGTTCGGCGCGGTCGGCGGTGTATGATATGAGCGAAGAATCGTATCAAAGCGGCGTGCGTAAAGGCATGACCCTGGGACGGGCGCTTGGCTGTTGCCGGGATGCCGTTGTGCTGCCGCCTCGTCACGCCCGGTACGAACGTGCAATGACCCGGCTCGTTAAACACGCCCTGCCATATTCGCCGTTGATTGAAATGACCGACCACAACGGACATCTGTTTGTCGATGCCACCCGAACGGGAAGATTGTTCGGTCCCCCGCCTGATGTGGCATGGCGCATTCGCAAGGCACTGCGAGCGGATATGGGGTTCGATCCCGTCTGGTCGGTGGCTCCCAACAAGCTGATCGCCAAGGTGGCAACACGCATGGTCAAGCCCGCCGGTGAATATGTGATCGGCGCCGGCGAAGAACAAGACTTTCTGAAACCCGTGCCGGTTTATCTTATCCCCGGTATCGAGGGGGAAGATCTGAAACGTTTTCGGGAATTCAATTTGACCCGTGCCGGTCATGTGGCCCGTCTGTCCATGGAACAATTGAATATTATGTTCGGTACTCGCAGCGGCAGCCTGTACCATGCCGTTCGCGGCATTGACCCGTCCCCGGTTTTGCCGGTGGGACAGAAGCCGCCGGTTGTCCTTTCAGATCATGAGTTTGCGACTGACACCAACCAGATGGCGGTGGTGCAAGGCACATTATATGGACTTGCCGAGCGGGCCGGTGCGAATTTGCGTAAGTCACGGCTGACAGCAAGACGGATCAAGGTTCTCCTCGAGTACTCCGACGGCAGGCGGGTTATCCGTCAGGCGGTGGCCCATCCGGCCACGGCCAATGATTTTCGCCTGTTTGTTCTGGCAAAGAGCGCCCTTGAACGGGCCTGGACCCGCCGGGCCGGCATCCGGCATCTGCGCTTGATTTGCGACCGTCTGACGTATCCCCCCGCACAGTTGGCGCTTTTTGCCGAATATGAAGAAAAAGAAAACGCGATGAGTGATCCCCTGATTTTTGCCCTCGACGCGGTCCGCCGTCGTTTTGGTTTCAATGCAATTCGCGTAGGAAGAACACTTTAGTTCCTTAATTGTAAATTTTGTTCATCCTATAGCAAAATATTTTTACCGGTAAAATTTCTATATCTTAAAATAATTGAAGATTTTCGATTGAAGATTGAATATTTAAGGGAAAGACCTGATGAAATATTGATATGGTTTCTCAGTTATTCAATCTTCAATTTTCAATCTTCAATCCATAAGTGTTTTTTTTATGATTCCCCTTACGGTTCGTTCATATTATTCATTGATGTGGGGCACGTGTTCGCCGGAAAAGATTTGCGCGGCCGCCAAACAGCGGGGGTACACGCGACTGGCCCTTACGGATACCGACAATCTTTACGGCCTGTGGCCTTTTTTAAAAGGTTGCGAACGGGAAAACATTACCCCCATTGTGGGGGCGGAGCTGACAGATCCCGTATCCGGGTGTCGCGCGGTTTGCCTGGTGGAGAACGAGCAGGGGTATGGCAACCTGTGCCGCCTGATCACGCGCCGTCACTCGGATAAAGGATTTGATCTGAAATCCGCCGTGCCCGAGCATGCCCGGGGACTAACCGTCCTCACACAAAACCCCGAGCTTTTACCGGCGTGGTATGAAGCCGGTGTAACGATCGCAGGGGCGGTGCCGCGCAGGCCCCATGGCAGGGCCTTTGAATTGCGGAAGATGTGCAAACACCTTGGCGTGCCGGTTGTGGCCACGCCCGGGAGTTTTTTCCTGGACCCGGAGGACCTAAAAGTCCACCGTATGCTGCGGGCCATCGATCGGAATACATCTCTTTCCCGGTTACCCCCAAACCAGACAGCGCCCTCCGACGCATGGCTGGCGCCGGCATCGGAATATGCGAAACGGTTTGCCATTTGGCCGGATGCGATTCGGGCGGGCCTGGAAATTGCGGAACGGCTGACGTTTACCGGAGCCTGTTCCGGACTTGTTTTGCCGCCGTGGGGCAATTCACAAGGACAAAGCGCCAGGCATGGCCTGCGAAATGCTGCGTATAAAGGGGCGCGAAAACGGTATGGTGACGATCTTCCCGAAACCGTTGTGGACCGCATGGAACATGAACTGCTTATTATCGAAAAAATGGGATTTTCATCTTATTTTCTTGTGGTTCAGGATATTGTATCCCGCAGTCCGAGAATCTGCGGTCGCGGAAGCGGCGCGGCGTCCCTGGTGGCGTATAGTTTGGGGATTACCAATGTTTGTCCGATTAAGCATAATCTGTATTTCGAGCGTTTTTTGAACCCGGGCCGCTCGGATCCGCCGGATATGGATATCGATTTTGCGTGGGATGAACGGGATGAGGTTATAGATTCCGTATTAGAGCAATACAAGGGTCACGCTGCCCTGGTATGCAATCACGTTGCCTTTCAACCGCGTATGGCCATACGGGAAGTGGCCAAGGTTTTCGGACTCACGGACCCGGAGATCGGCCGGGTCACCCAACGCCTTCCCTGGTTCTGGCGGAAAGATCATGTGAATGATGATCTGTTGTCCCAACTCAAACAACTGCCCCGGCTCGGCCAATTCGATTTTCCGGAGCCCTGGCCGCAAATCATTCACACCGCCCGGTGCATCATCGGCATTCCGCGCTATGTTTCCGTTCATCCCGGGGGGGTGGTGATCACTCCGGATCCTCTTTATCATTATGTGCCGGTGGAAGTTGCGCCCAAAGGGGTTCCGATTATCCAGTGGGAAAAAGACGGTGCGGAACACAGGGGCCTGGTTAAAATTGACCTTCTCAGCAACCGCAGCCTGGGGGTTATCCGGGATGCCATTGCAAATGTGAAAGACAACGGGACGGACTTTGATGAAGATCACTGGGAACCGGAAGATGATGCGGCCACACAGGCAACGGTGGCCGGGGGAAATACCATGGGGTGCTTTTACATCGAGAGTCCGGCCATGCGACTGTTGCAAAAAAAGACAAAGAAGGGTGATTTTGAGCACCTGGTAATTCACAGCAGCATTATCCGTCCGGCGGCCAATGAATTTATCCGAGAATATATTCGCCGGCTGCATGGGGGCCAATGGGCGCCCATTCATCCGTTGCTGGCAGACGTGCTTGAGGAGACCTATGGCATCATGGTCTATCAGGAGGATGTTGCCAAAACCGCCGTGGCTCTGGCAGGTTTTTCACACGTTGACGCGGACGGGCTTCGTAAAATCATGTCCAAAAAAGATAAGGCCCGTAAATTGGGTCATTATAAAGAGCGTTTCATTGCGGGCGCACGGGAACGAGGGGTTGCCCACGAGCAGATCCGGGCCGTTTGGGACATGATGATGAGTTTCAGCGGTTATTCCTTCTGCAAGCCCCACAGTGCCAGCTATGCCCGCGTCTCTTTCCAGGCCGCCTATCTCAAGACTCATTATCCGGCCCGGTTTATGGCGGCGGTCATCAGTAATCAGGGCGGTTTTTACAGCACATTCGCTTACGTGTCCGAAGCCCGGAGACTGGGAGTAAAAATTTTACCGCCTGACGTGAACAAAAGCCATATTCGCTGGAAGGGCAGGGCCGGGGCCATGCGGGTGGGATGGGTGTCCATCAAGCATTTGAGCATCCACACGCGCACCCGTATTGTTGCCCAACGAAAATCAAAACCGTATCATGACATAATGGATTTTCTGGATCGGGTTCAACCCGAGGACCCTGAGGCGCGCGCTCTGATTCACGCCGGCGCATTTGATTCACTCCATCCCAAAGAGAATCGAACGTCATTGTTGTGGGAGCTGGCCTGTTGGCAAAAGTCACGGTCAAAGCGATCCGGGGCAGGGGAGTTGTTTAACGGCAGGATAGATGTTCCCAAACCGTCATTTCCTCCTGAAAATGAGACAGAGCGTCTGCGGCATGAATTTTCAACCCTGGGCTTTTTGTGCGACCGGCATCCCATGGTGTTGTATGTCGATATGTTAAAGAAACAGAAGATTGTTAAGGCCAGGGACCTCCCTCGCTTTATTGGCCGGCATGTATGTATTGCCGGTCTGTTGATTACCGGCAAGGTGGTTCATACCAAACATGGCGACCCCATGGAATTTCTGACATTTGAAGATGAGACCGGCCTGGTGGAAACCACGTTTTTCCCCAAAGCCTATGGCCGTTTTTGCGCCATTTTGGATAAAAGCCGACCGTTCATGCTCTCTGGCAAGGTGGAGGAGGATTTCGGCGCTGTGACCCTGACCGTGGAGCGGGTGGATTGTATTCAAAGGTTTTGCTGATGAAAAAAACACGATATACGTAAAAACGAGCGAGACGTTTTTATCTTGTATTTACTGTTAGTTACTGTTAATAATATTTTTAAGATGACAACAAGTGACCATATAAGTTATAATAATTTTTGATAACGAACCAATTAAAAAAAATACACCGGCCGGCTGATGTTCACGAGCAGAGAAAAATCCTGTTTGGTTTGGAACATATTCTGAGGCTCCCGATTTTTTTTGATTATAACAAGGTAAAAAAATAATGACCCAAAAACCGACCTATGAAGAATTGGAACATAGAGTAGAGGAATTAAAAAAAGAAGCCGTCGAAGGAAATCGAGTGGAAACGGCAATAAGGGAAAAAGAAAATTTTCTCGAAATAGTTTTTAATGCCATTCAAGACGGAATTAGTGTTAGAGATCGGGATTTTAACTTAACATTGGTCAACCAATGGATGGAAAAGAAATATGTATCTCAACTGCCGCTGGTGGGCAAAAAATGCTATTCGGTTTTTCAGAAAAGAGACTCCATTTGCACATGGTGCCCGGCCGTTTTAGCCATGAAAACCGGTGAGATGTCCAGTGAAATTGTTCCGTACCCCTCCCATGATGATCCCGCGGGATGGTTTGAACTCACGGCCTTTCCGGTAAGAGATCTCAATGGCGAAATCGTGGGATGCATTGAACATGTGAGGGATGTAACCGAACGTAAGAAAACAGACGAAGCATTGAAGAACAGTGAGGAGAAATACAGGGAGCTTGTTCAGAATGCCAACAGTATTATCTTGCGAATGGATACCAAGGGGAAGATAATCTTTTTCAATGAGTTTGCACAAGATTTTTTTGGATATTCAGAAAATGAGGTATTGGGTAAGAATGTGGTGGGCACGATAGTTCCTAAAACAGAGACCACCGGGCGCGATCTTTCTGAAATGATCCTTGACATCGGGGTTCGACCGGAAAGATATGCCACGAATGAAAATGAAAACATGCGCAAAAATGGAGAAAGAGTCTGGGTTGCCTGGACCAACAAAGCCATTAAAGATAAAAATGGAAATACAACAAAAATATTATGCATTGGAAACGATATTACTGAACGTAAACACGCTGAGAAGGCGCTTTGGCAAGAAGAGGAAAAATTTCGAACTTTTGTTGAGCACTCTCCATTTGGAATATCTATTATTGATGAGAGCGGCAACTATAAATACATCAACCCAAAATTCATCGAGATATTTGGATACACCCTCGAAGATATTCCTACGGGTAAAGAATGGTTTAAAAAAGCGTTCCCTGATCCGGAATATAGACATCAGATTATTCCAATTTGGATAAATGACTTGAAAAAGTCAAAATTCGGAGAATCCCGGCACAGAAACTTCAAAGTGATCTGTAAAGACGGATCAGAAAAAATCATACACTTTAAACCGGTTACGATGGAGTCAGGGAATCAATTTGTGATTTACGAAGACATAACCAATCAGGAGCAACTGGAAGATCAACTCAGGCAGGCTCAAAAAATGGAATCCATGGGAACCTTGGCCGGAGGGATCGCCCATGATTTCAATAACATTCTCGGGATTATTCTAGGCAATGCCGAATTGGCAATGGATGATATTTATGAGGGAAATCCGGCTCGGCTCAATCTTCAAGAGATCCGAACCGCCGGTCTTCGTGCAAAAGATGTTGTGCACCAGCTCCTGAGTTTTGCGCGCAAAACAGCAGTGGAGAAAAAACCGACAAATATTGCACCGATTATCATAGAATCACTCAAGCTGATGCGGGCATCTATTCCCACAAGCATTGAAATTCGCCGGAACATTACGAAAGAGGTTGATACGATTCTGGCAGATCCCACTCAAATCAATCAGGTTTTTATCAATCTTTGCACCAATGCACATCATGCCATGCCCGACGGAGGCATTCTTGAAGTCGGCCTTAAAAATGTGAAACTCGATGAAGATGCCATGGCTCAACATTCTGATTTGGACCCGGGACCATATGTCCATCTCACCGTAGCCGATACCGGTCAAGGAATGAATCCTGAAATCAAAGGCCGAATTTTTGATCCCTATTTTACGACAAAGGATATTGGGAAAGGCACGGGCTTGGGCTTATCCGTCGTGCACGGTATTGTCAAAAACCATGGGGGTGGAATTTCAGTAAACAGCGAGCTCGGCAAAGGCACTAGTTTTGAGATTTATTTTCCCGTAGTTGAAACGGAAGCAGTGACAGAAACTGAAACTGACGAAAAACTCCCTACAGGGAATGAACGGATACTGTTCGTTGATGATGAGGAGTCAATGGTTTACGTTGCACGAAACAGACTGGAGCGATTGGGCTATCAGGTTGAAGCCAAAACCTCTCCTGACGAAGCCCTAAAGCTATTTCGTGACATCCCGAATCAATTTGATTTGGTTATTACCGACATGAGCATGCCAGAGATGACCGGCGACCGGTTTGTTCGGGAAATTTTAAAAATTCGACCTGACATTCCGACGATTCTTTGCACCGGATACAGCGAAAAAATAGATAAACAAAAAGCAAAGGAAATGGGGATTCGTCAATACATTGAAAAACCGATCAAACGGTCTGTTCTGGCCAAGATGGTTCGCAAGATACTGGATGAAAAATGATGCCGGTTGTAACCCGCAATTTTGCCCTAACGGTACGCAAGGTGCTGGATGAAGCATGACCGCAGGAAAACTCAGGGGCTTGGCCCCGATCATGCGCCAAGGGAACTACCTTGTTTTCCGGTTTTTCTCCCTTTCCACCAAAATAGAATTCCTGAAATTCCAAAGATAATAGAGACACCCACGACGGCCTTTTCCCATCGGGTAAGGGAGCCCGGTTTTAAATTTCCGTTTTCCGGATTTGCTTTCAACGCCATAGCTTTGTCAACCGGTACATGGACCTCCAACCGATGCCCCATCTCGTCATCGACCACTACCTTCCAGTCACCGCTGACGTCGGGAAAGAAACAGAATCTGCCGTTTCTGTCAGTCCTTCCGGACTGAAATTTTAAATTCGCACCCGGCGCTAAAACGGTTACCCTGGCATAATCCATGGCTTCGCCCGTGTCATACATTGCGCTGACAACAATTCCTCCGGTGTCTATTTTGCTCGTCACCCCATGGGCATAAAGCAGTGCGGGTGACATGGCAGCCATTGCCAGAAAGGAGAATATAACACTTCTATATTTCATGATTTTTCCTTGGCCTTTTGAAATAAAGATAGAGCAAAAGGCCCAAACCGATCGTACCCAGTCCGAACATGGATGCAATGGGCCTGCTTTTTACGGAAAAACAAACAATCCAGAGATTTCCCAGGATAAACACTATCGGCGTTACCGGGTAGCCAAATGTCTTGTAGCTTCTTTTCAATTCCGGCCGTGTTTTCCTTAAGACCATCATTCCCGCCACAGTGAGCATGGTGCACAATGAAAGGGTAAAACCGATGTATATGAGCAGCTTGTCAAAAGAGGCGGTGACGACCATGAGAATGGCGATGCCTGCCTGCAGGAAAATGGAATAGGCCGGGGTCCTGCGAAGACTGCTCACCTTGCCGAAAAGCTCAAAAAAAACCTGGTCTTTTGCCATGGCATAATAAACCCTGGGCCCTGTCATGATCATGGCGCTTAGGACGGAAAGAAGGGCAATGGTAATGCCGCCGCTGAAATATCGGCTCAGATGAATGCCGAACAAAAAGACCGAGGATTTTGTACCTACTTCAAGGACCCCGCTCATCTGTTTTGCATCAAGTGCATAAATATATACAATGTTCAACAAAAGATAAAGGCACAGAACAACAAACGTGCCCGTAAAAAGGGCAAGCGGGATGTTTATAGATGGCCTTTTGATTTCACCTCCCAGGTAGGCGGCGGCATTCCAGCCACTGTAAGCAAATGAAACAAATATGAGAGAGACCGCGAACTTGCCCTGAAAAAGAGTGCGCATATCAAGATTGCAGGAGAAGTGATCTGTTGAGCCGTTGCCCCAGCACAGGGCGGTGACAATAAACGCCACGATGAGTCCTATCTTAAACAGCGTCAAGGCGTTCTGAACCCGGGTCCCCATAAGCAGGCTGTGATAGTGAATCAAAGAAAAGATGATAATGATCCCAATGGCCAAAAGACCCTTTGATGAAAGACTGACAAGGGTGACGCCGAGAAATGCAACGGTTACTTCAGGACCATCGGAAATGGAAAAGGTTCGATAAAAATAAGTGGCAAATGCAATGGCCGCTGCGGCGATGGGTGCGGAAAATCCAACAATCAGGGAGATCCAGCCCGAAAGAAAGCCCATGCATTTTCCGAAGCTTTCCCTCAAAAATACGTATTCCCCTCCGGCCCTGGGGAACATGGCGCCCAGTTCTCCGTAGCAGAGCGCCCCGCAAAGCGCAAAGACCCCTCCCACAAGCCAGCAGATCAGCAGGGCCCGAGGATTTCCAAGTTCCTGGATGATAAAGCCGGAGGTGGTGAATATTCCGGTCCCCACCATGTTGGCAATGACCAGGACGGTTATTGAAAAAAGACCGATCTCTCTTTTAAGTTCGTTGTTGTTCAGGTTGTTTTTCAGTGTGGCGCTCCTTTTCCCTTACTCTATCGATACCGCTTCATAATCCGGATATTTTGAGTGTGAGGTTCCTTTACTTTATTGTTACCCATGAACCCTGAACCTTGGAACCCGTGAACGGTCACAAATTCCTAAAAACCAATGGTCAATGATGTACGATACATGTAATTATCGCATTCATCCGTATCCGGGTAGGGGATTTCATGTATTGTCGTAAACATCCACGGCCCGGCGGACGTTAGCCGAACCTGTACAATGCCTTGGGAGTTACTCTCCGACTCCTGGGCCCAGGAATGTTTTTTGTCCGTGACGCAATTTTTGCAGGCAGCCTTGAAAGATGCACCTGCAAGAGGCTTTCCTTTAAAGATGATCCGCAGGGGCAACATATCTCCGGTTTGTAAACTCGCCGGGTTTTTCAATGCCCGGATTTCCAGGATCTTGTCGGTTTTTGGAGCAGGGGAATGGTTTTTTTGTCCCACGGTAATAACGGATATGGCGGTCATGCGAAAGGCGAAACATGACACCACGTCATTCAGACTTTTTTTGTTCCCCAATTTGCGGCCGTCCGTGGTCTTGGACACAAAACCGGATTTCAGCACGGCAACAATCATATGGGTGCCCTTGGTTTCGGGTGTAAATTTGTAGAATGCGGGGAAAATTTTTTCTACGGCGGTTTCCCGCCCGTCGGGACTGATTGCATACACCCTTTCAATTCGGCCCTCTTTCATGAGTTCGTCCCTGGGATACGTGTGCCCGAATCCGATTTCGAGCCATATGGTTTCTCCGGCTTGGGGAGCGTAATTGGATGCGTTGAGCCATAATATATGCGCCTGTGCAACAGAAGCAATTCCGGTGAGCATTATTCCAATGGTGAGGATACCAATAAGTCTTTTCATTTTATCTTCCTTTCTTTGCCTGTTAATCTTTTAAAACTGTTAACATAGGGTAAACGTATTTGAATTCCAATACCGTGAGAACGCTCCACGACGGCATATATCTCTTTCCAACCGACTGAAACTTGTGCTTAAGCATCCGTAAGCCCGAGCCGCGTCGGAGTTATCTATAACAATTCTTGCTAAATCATCCCATTGATTTTTTAAGTCATATTTTTTTTCGGCTCGGACTAACGCGTGCTAAAGCCCTTCAAACAGTCATTCGGTTTCCAAGAGAAACACGCCGTCGCTACGCTGCATCATTTTCAAATGTGTTTTTCCTGACTGTTAACAGATAACGAATAACTGATAACGCCGAATCGAGTTTAGATTCAGTTGGAGTATTAGTCTCTTCCGTCATATCGTTTGGTTAAAAAGTCTCCTACATAGATCAAATGTTCGAATGGAAGTTTTTCTCCTTTTGTCTTTTCTACAATCGTATCAAGGGTGCCATAGGTAATGTTTTCCCTATCCTTGTACCCCGCATAACATACGATGGCTATGGGCGTACGGGGCGGATAGTGTTTTCGTAACTTTTTTACCACCTTTTCCAGATCAAGGAACATGGTAAAAAACGTCAGGGTTGCCCGGTGCCGGGAAAGTTCTTCAATACTGTCCGGACCGTCGTAATCCTCACGTCCAAAGGAGGCCGTAAGAATGACCGAATGCGTATTCTTTCCCGAGGTCACCCCTTTGCGCAAGGCAGCATTGGCTGAGTTAAAGCAGCTGATGCCGGGGATAACTTCAGGGTCGAGGTCCTCAAATGCTTCCAGGTACCACATATTCGGACCGTATATTGTAGGATCGCCACTGTCTAAAACCGCTACGACCTTGCCTTGCGTTACGGCAGTCCGGATAATTTTTGTGATCTCATCGAGTTGCTTGATTTTTTCTTCATAATTAAATCGTTTATTCTTTTTTGCTTGTTCGGGTGTTTTTCCGTATATGGCAAAGAGTCCGAATCCCGGATCATGGATTTCCTTGCCATGCAAAAGAACAGGAAACTTATCCTGTATTCTATTGCTGCAAAAAATAACATCTGAATCCTTAATGGTATTCATTGCGCGCAGGGTGATGTTGTCGGGATCACCATTGCCCATGCCCACCAGAAATAGTTGGGTTTTGGCACCCCGTTGCGCGTTGCCGTTTTCCGCCAAGCCGGGCATCAGGATCAATAGCAGAACCGCAACCGTGCCCACATAGATTTTTTTACCGGTTATAAAGCGAATCATGAAAACCTCCTTTTTAGAACCTCGATTTCTGTTGTTCAAGATGTAAAAATCAGAATTTAAGCTGGATGCCTCCGTAAAAGACCCGATCCGGCATGGGATATCCGTAGGTTTCTTCGTATTCTTCATCCAATATGTTTTCGCATCCCACATACACGTAACCCTGATCCTTTATGAACGGATACTTAATCATTGCGTTGAGCAAAAAGTAGCTTCCCATCTCCCCGATATCCGGTCCGGTGGCCTCGCCCAAAGGAACTTCTCTGGAGTCCACCCATTTCAAGGTGAGTTTGGCAAGTGCGCCGTCATCCCTCTGATATTTGATGCCCACATTAAATTTGTGATCGGGAAGTTCGCTGATTTGGTCGGAGATGTTGCTTTGGTCCAGTATATCTCCTTGTTTATCCGTGGTCTGATAGGTGTAATTGGCAAATGCCCGGATGTTTTTGTAGATCTCGCAAGTAATATCCACTTCCAGGCCGGTCAGCTCTACATTGTCGATGTTGTATACCACGCGACTGGGCTTGTAACCGAAAATCCACCTGAGATAATCATCAACGTCATAGTAATAAAATTTTACCGAAAAGCTCGTATTTTCGATACCCGTGTAAGTTCCTCCGATTTCGTATTGCATGGCATCTTCAAAGGTCAGGTTTTTTCTATCAGGGGGTTGATATCCATTATAAAACCAGTAGTACTTGGGCAATGTCGGAAAGTTCACGGCTCTGGCCACCGTAACAAAGGTTTCAACATCGGATATGGGGAAATAGAAAAGACCCAACTTGGGAGAAACAGGGGTTTCCTCTATTACCTCACAATCGTCTTTATTGTCACCCTTGTAGTCATCTACCCGAAGGCCCAGATAAATATCCAGATTTGAGAATACGGACCAAAGGTCCTGGACAAATCCCGAATTTATCTTGGAGAGTTCATGCCGGTCATCCGAGTCTTCAAAGGTTCCGCCAAGGTATGTGGTATTGACATAGTTATAAGTGGTCCCTCCATACCCCAGATAATTGCCCTCCGCACCTGCCTTTACGGCATGGTTTGACACGTTTTTTCCCCCTTTTACACCCCATCCCCAGGAGTAATCCGACGGGCACTCCCGTTGCAGGGCCAGATCCCCGCTGGCCCGTTCATAAATATAATCGGTTCGGTCTTCGTCGTTCAGGTAAGACCTAACTTCCCAGGCAATGTCCAGCAGAGTTTTTTCTATGACAAGGTCCCACTCATACCTTTCCTTCCAGTAATAACTGTCATCGCCGTGCGTGGTGGTTTTATCCAGCCAACGAATTCCGGGTTCAACGAGCCGGTCTCCCTCACTTTCCGGGTAGTCGTTATCGTAATAGGGAGAAGTTTTGCTGTTTTCAGCGACCATACCGTATTCCCCCTCATTAAACCGCATCCCCAGCTTGATCTTGCCTTCATGGGGGAAATAGTAGAACAGATACACGGAAGCGTCCTTTCTCTCCATGTCATTATTTCGCAGGTAGCCGTCGCTTTCTCGATAGCCGCCCCCAGCGACAAATCCCAAGTGACCCTCTCGCTTTGAAATCAGAAACTGAGTATCGTACGTGTCATATTCTTTAACCCCGATACCGAATGTGGCGTCCAGTTCTTCCGTGGGTTCCTTGGGCACGATATTGATGACGCCGCCCAGGGTATTGCCGTATTCGGCCAAATAAGCGCCCTTGATTACTTCAATGGTTTCCACATCTTGAAGGGACAGCATGCTCCAGTCAACATAGTAGCCGCCGCGAACGCCTGCGCCGTTCAGCGGTCTGCCGTCAATGTTTACGATATACTGATCTTCGGCCAACCCTCGGATTTTGACCATTGAACTATTGGGGGTTCCCAGGCTCTGTCTGGTGATATCCATACCGGACTGAGTATCCAGAACATCCACCGCCGTTGCCCCCACCTGGTAGGTAGACTCGGCAACCGGAACATCGATTTTTAGATTTTCCTTTGTTCCGGGAGCGGTGACCTGCACCTCTCCCAAATAATGTGCCTTTTTATCCTCATTTTTATCTTCGGAAAGCGCTGATGGAGGAAAAATCAGAATATTTATTCCAAACAATATAACAATCATTCCCATCCGTCTCATTTGATACATCCCTTTTCCATTCATTCTGATTATATCGAAGTTTGGGGAGGCTATTACGAATCGTCTGTTTTTATCGTATCTAATTAGTCGCGATAGTAAAGTGAACTAAAGTTTGAAGTGAGCTAAAGTTAAGGAGTCGCTACGCTCCGACTTTTATATAAATTGGCAGAATTCCTTAACTTTAGCTCACTTTAGATCACTTTAGGCACTTTACACTTGTTCATTGCATTATCCAGATATCAGTCTGATTATAAGCTATAAATTTGATACTCCCCAAAATCCGTTATAACCAGCGTTTATTTTTTTCAACTCCTTTTTATAATGGATTAAGTCAATTCAAACACGATGGTGATTTCCACATGCAGGGGGCCTTTGAACAGATTCACCGGCGGCTTTGGAAACGGGGCCGCGGCTTTTACCGCATTCATTGCCGCCGTGTCTAAAATGCCGTATCTTGCTCCCTTAACGATCTTTACCGAGAACAGCTGGCCGTCCGGTGTAATCACGAACCGGACCTTTGTCCGTCCTTGCATATGTCTTTTCCTGGCAGCATCCGGATATCTTTTGCAGCTTTCTATTTTTAGCCTCACCATTTCATAGTAGTCGTTGGATGTTGCAAAACTAATTTCACCCATAGGATTCCGGTCAGCCATGCTGCGTCCCACGTTATCGGAAATATCCGGCGTGCCGATGTCTTGCATAAGCGTGTTTGTAAAACGAGTATCCACGGGTTCAATGTTCACTTTAGGGATATGCTGTTTTTGGATGTTTAATTTTTTCACATCCGTGATTTTGGGATTCTTGTGCCGCATTCTGGGCCTGGGGATGCTTCTTGTGTAAGGTTTTGAAACATCCTGCAATACCAGTTCGATATAGGATACCGCATGAGACCGGTATATCCCGGAAATATGCATAAATAAAAGCGCATGAATGCCCAAAGAAACACAGATCAGGGCCTGAAGCAGGCGGTTGGGTTTTATTTTTTTTCCAGCCACGATTTCCCTGCCCGATTAAAAGTCCTTTTCTGTGGCAAGGCATAATCTGCCTGCGCCTGCGGCCTTTGCCACATCCATTACCTTGACCGCCTTATTGAGAATGACCCCCCTGTCAGCCCTGACAACCACCAGTTTATCTTTGCGGTCTCCAATCATTTCTTTGAGTTTCTTAAAAAGTTCGCTGGTGGAGATCTCCCTGTTCTCCAGATACGATTTCCCGTCTTGATCTACGTAAACCGTTATGGTTTCCTCTGTCTGCGGCTTAGAGGCCTTGGCCTGGGGCAGCTTGATTGTGATTCCCTCATCCACAATAAAATTCGTGGTCAAGAGAAAATAAATCAAAAGCAAAAATACAATATCGATAAGCGCGGTAAGAGGCGCCTGAATCTGATACCGAGGCCTTTTTTTGCGGTGAACCAGCATAATCTGCTCCTTAGCCCCCGTTCCTGATTGTTGATATGGCCTTAAGAAAAGTGACAGCTCCGTCTTGAAGCCATGCCTCGTATTTATCCACACGGGACAAAAGATAGCTGTGGGCTACCATGGTGGGCAACGCAACCGAGAGGCCTAAAGCCGTGGTCATCATTGCTTCCCAAATGCCCCCTGCAAGTACCGCCGCATTGACCTTGCCGCCCATTTCCTGGATGATCATAAATGCCTTGATCATACCGATGACCGTGCCCAACAGGCCCAATAAGGGCGTAATGTTTCCGATGGTGGCAAGGGCCTGGAGATAGCGGGAAAACCCCCGCACCTCTTCTTCCGAGGCATGTACAATGACCGTCTCAAGGGTTTCCCTGTCCTGATCCTTGACTTCCATGGCCTGGGAAAGCACGCGTCCCATGGGCGAATCGCTTGCACTTGCCAGCTCATGGGCTTTTTGGTCTTGGTTGTTTTTCAATCTTTCCACCACCTTTTTTTCCAAACCGCGGCCCCGGTTTCTCATACGCGTAAACCGAATGATCCGTTCCAGAAAAATAGCCAACGCCACCACAGAACAAAACAGGATGGGAATGACGAGCACCCCGCCTTTTGATAAAAACGCGATCATTTAATAACCTCCCATGTTTTTGAAAAGAAAGTGGGAAAATGAGAAAGCGGGAAAGTGGGAACCATCATTGACTTTTCTTAAGTAGCCAAGGTTCCGGATTATTTCCCATGGTAACCAGCTTACCAATTATATTATCATAGGTTTCATGAAGCTTTTTACCATGCACCCTGTCCATGTATCCACATTTCACAGAATATTCCAACCACACTTGCGTTTCTGCTGCTTCACTTTCCGATTCGTTTAATTTGTTGACAAAAGCTTTTAGGTATTTTCTCCTCCTCCAGCCTTCAGCAATAGCAGAAGAAACTGAGCGGGACGAGCGTCGTATCTGATCTGTAAGCGAGTATGTTTCTTCTTTGGGAAAGGTTTTCGATATTTCAAAAATTCGCATCGCAGCATTTACTGAAATCTGATAAACTTCGAGATCCCAATGATATTGAACCTTTCTACTCATATCCAATCCTACTTTCTCACTTTCTCACTTTCACATCTTCTCACTTTCATATCTTCTCACTTTCACATTTTCTCACCTTCACACTTTCACATTTTCTCACTTTCACTTTCTCACTTTCACATCTTCACACTTTCTCACTTTCTCACCTTCACACTTTCACATCTTCTCACTTTCTCACCTTCACACTTTCACATCTTCTCACTTTCACACTTTCACATCTTCTCACTTTCTCACTTTCACATATTCTCACTTTCACATCTTCTCACTTTCTCACTTTCACATCTTCTCACTTGCTCCCGACTCGCCTGCCGATTTTTCAACATCAGGCTTTCCGTCAAAATCCAGATCCTTTTGGCGTTTGATCAGGGCTTCGGATTCATCGTACGCTTCCCAAAGATCCGGTTTGCCGTCTTTGTTGGTATCTTCTTCAACAGCGAGTAAACGACCCTGTGTATAGAAATACCAGACATCAGCCCGGCCGTCGCCATCGCCGTCCATTTCCGCTCGAATTGCTTTTTCCGAATCATCGTAAAACCACGCCATATTTAACCGCCCGGTATTTCCCTCGTCTTCCTCGCTTTTAAACAGCTTGCCCTTCTTATTATAATGTTCTCTCAGCTCCGGCCGGTTATCCTGGTCTTCGTCGATTTCTTTTAGCCGAAGCACTCCATCTTTATAGTAAAAGCGGGCCTCAGGATTTCCATTTTTATCCGAATCCTGCTCCATCACCCGGGTCCAGTTGGGGCGGTTAAACCACTGGGTGGTTTCAAAATATTGGTCATGATCCGCGTCTTTGACCAATTTTTCCTTGGAACCGTTTTTGTAAAAGACCTTCAGGTCGATTTTATCGTCAAAATTGGTGTCTTTTTCCTGGGAAAACAGGGTTCCGTTTTTAAACATCGTAAACACATCAAATTTGCCGTCCAGGTTAGAATCCTTTTTCATCAATAGGGGAGTTTCGTTTTTATCAAAACAAGTAATTTGATACACGTTTTGAGATCCGCTGATCCTTTCCTGCCGGACCCTTTTTCCTTTTTCAAAATAATCAAGACAGTCAATCTGCCGGTCAAAATCCGTATCTCTTTCGATTCTCACCGGTGTTTCATGTTCGTAAAATTGAAAACGGTCCATGATGCCGTCTCGATTACCGTCTATTTCAAGCCTTGTGATTTTGCCACCGGCATCAAAACAGGCGATCTGGTCTATCTTTCCGTCGTCATCAAGATCCTTTTCAACCCGTTTTTCTTCTGCAAGGGCGAGTGATCCGGCGAAAAATACCAGAACTAAAATTATAATGACAAAATATCTCATGAAATGGTTGAACCGGAAAACCGGCCAGACCTCCATTGAAAATCGCGCAATCCGTGCCATTGGTGTCTAAAAAAAATACAACCCGTGTCCAAAAAAAAAGCCAAGAATGCATGAATGGATTTCGATCCAATCCAGCCTTCTTGGCTTGTTATACCGCTTAACTTATGTAATAGATTTTTTTACAACAAACGCAATTTCTTATTGCATATTAGATAACCCGCGTCTGTTTATTAAAAATATTCTATAATTGTCAAGGAGTTTTTCCCTGAAGCCGCAATTTTCTGTCCAACACATCCTTCACACACATATTTTATGGCTGACAGTTTATCTTTGGACATATGGGCATTGTCAATCTTTTTGTAAAAAATAAATAACATTCAAACTTTAAAGAGGTATTGATTTTTTTAAAAAAATAGGGTACAGGATTTTGGAATAATTGAACAGGGGATGACGCTATGGATCAATGTGTTTTGCTCAATGCCGACTATACTTTTCTGAATGTTGTAAACTGGAAAAGGGCTATGTGTCTGATCGCAAAGGGTAAAGTGCAGGTGGTAAAGCATTCTGAAAGATTAATCAGAACCGCTGAAGGGCTTGCCGTTAAAGTTCCTGCGGTAATGAGGCTGATAAAGCTTATCAGAACACTTTACATCAACAGGGTCCCTTTCAGCAAAAAGAACGTGCTTATTCGGGACGGATTCAAATGTGCGTATTGCGGCGGTGAAAAAAGAAAATTGACAATTGACCATATCATTCCAAAATCCAGGGGAGGTAAAACAGATTTCGAAAACTGTGTCGCTTCCTGTCGGTCGTGTAACAATAAGAAAGGAAGCCAAATGCCCTCGGAAGCCAATATGTATCTTAAAGTCAAAACGTATCAACCGACTATTGCCGAGTTCCTGATATTGAAAGTCAAGAAACTGGGTATTAATGCCGTTTTGAGAGATCTTGGCGTGTATTAGACCTATATTACAAAAATTACTTCTGTCTGTTGACCTATGGGTCGAGAAAGAAATAAAATGTACTTTTCCCTGTTAATTTGGATAAAGGGTATAATTCCATGAAGGATTAATCTCGTGTCGTTCAATATTTAATTTCTCTAAATTATCTTTAGAAACTTTAAGACCTTTTTGATAAAATTTTTCAACTAAAACCGCATTCACTTTTAAACCAGTTTTTGTCTTTGTTCGTAAAATATATTTAAGAACTGTTTCATAATCAATCAATGGGGTTCCTCTCCAATTCTTGCTAATCTCGCTAAATAAACGATGCTCAATCGCATTCCACTTTGATGCCCCTGGAGGATAATGGCATACAGTTACATTAAATTTATATCTATCACATAGTATTTCTTGAAGTTTTACTTTCCACATATGAGGTCTATATCCATTACTTCCCCCAGCATCTGCAACGATTAGCAAATCTCTTTTATTTCGATAAGTTTCAATACCATCGTTTTTCCACCATCTTTCAACAGATTCAACAGCAAATTCCGGTGTGTCGCCGGATAAGATTGTCTTACCTTCCTTGCGGAACATTCCTATTGAAACAAAGCCTTTGTTTTCTTGTTGGTCATAAACTCCGTATAAAGCAGCTATTCCTGCAGCGTATGTTAAAAAATCGTGATCATTTGTTAAATCTGCCTCACGCTTATATCTTGTCCCGGGATTTTTAAAATTTCCAATTGGCTCTTTCTTTTTTGTATCGACACTAATAGTAGGTTTTTTCATTTTGGCGAACTTATTTATCATTTTATTGATGTATTCATACTGGATGTTACGCTTTTCCTTTTCTTTCTTTGTTTTTGGTTTACCTCCATTTGAAATAGATTTGACGTTGGTCTTTAATGAAAAATTTAATCCTTTTAAAATTTTCCCAACAGTAGTCTTGCTTACACAGATATCTATTAATGCTAATTCATCTGCGATTTTTGCTGTGGTCTTTCTTGTCCATTTTAAATCACTCATAGGATCACCGGCTGTTTCATATTTCATTAACTCTTCGATTTTATCTATTACTTCTGGAATTTTTTTTTAGTCTGCTTTCTGCCTCCACCCGTTTCTCGAACTGTATCAAGATCGATTTTTCCGTTTAGAAGCTCTCTTCTGCCTTTGGCCACAGTTCTCTTATCAATATTGAGCAACTCCGCAATCTGCGTGTCTCCACCATAACCAGTCTTTAAAGATTCAAAACCAGCGTAAAGTCGCCGTTGTTTCTCATTCAATGTGCTGAAAAAAATAATCAATGCTGCTTTAAGCTCGATCATTAAAATTTCAGGGCGTATTTCTAAACCATCTTGATATTGTATGCGATCATTTCTGGTTAACTCTTGTTTTTTTGCATATTTAGGCGCACTTGACAAATAAACATAAACACCGGATATTTTTTTTCGGTTGATGCTTCTGTTTTTCATAAGCTCTAACAGTGCATCATCCACTTTAATCTTTAAAACTTTGTTCAATTCTGATGCGGTATACCCTTTCTCTGATTTACTAATCAATATTTCCAACGTCTTCTTTAAAGTTCCGCATTCTGAAAATAAAACGGTCTTATATCTCCATAAACCATATTGATTATATTTTGCTAATTGTTTTAAGGAATAATATTTACCACAATGAGAACAACTGGAAATATAGTTCATTTTGCATAACCATCTAAAGACAGTCATCCTTGATTGCGTATTTAGAACAATTTTTAAATCTTCAATAGTAGCAATTTTGTTATTATTTAAATGTGTTAGTAATAATTTGGTAGAATTATTTGAAGTAATCATAAGTGATACAATTAAGAAAATTTAAGTTATTATTTTCTTAATTGTATCACTTCCAAAACAATGAAGTCAATGACTATTTTTTATTGTATTTATTGAATTTGCAATGTATGAAGCTATAGCAAAAACAATTTGGACTCAATATTTTAAGCGTTATAATAGTTACAATTAAGACTCAGAATGACATTCTATTTTTTGCCCAGCCCTATGTAGGACAAATACCGACAAGCTAATTAAAAATATTACCACAAAGAAATAACGAATTGGGCGACAGACTTTTAAGATTTATTGTTGTAATGGTTAACAAGCGATGAAGCGAGATAAATTGAATTAAAGTATGTAAAGGGCATTAATATAAAAGTCTTCGTTGCGGATGATTCGGAGATTGTCCGTTGCTATTAAGCGAAACTTGATCTTTAGAATACAAGGAGGAGAAGCATGCCGAAAAAGCGACTTGCCACCCCACCCGGGAAGGATAAGGACTTTGACAAAAGGCTCGAGGACAGGATTGAACAGCAGCGGCAGGATGCCCGTCTAAATGCCGAAAAGAAAAGGGCTCAGCGGATGGCCCAGAAAAAGGAATCGGCTGTGGAAACGCTTGCCCAGGCCATTACCGAAATGTCCTCCATGACCCAGGAAGCCTCTTCAACGATTAACGAGCTTGAAAGCACCATGGCCGAGCTTTCTTCTTCGGCCTTGCAAACATCCCAGGCAACCGAAGAGATCAGTGCGGTGATCAGCCAAAGCAAAACCGATGCGGACAAGTCCAAGCAAAGGACACGGGTCTCCCTTGAAAAAGTGGAAAGCCTGCAGCGTCAAATCACGACAACTTCGGACGGCATCACCGCCCTGATCACCGGCATTGGTATCGCCCTGAAAAGAGCCAAAGAAACCGTCTCCCAACTTGGAATGCTTGAATCCCTAACCGTATCCATCGAAGATGGCGTAAGCGGCTTGTTACAAATTTCCGATAAGATTAATTTGTTCGCAATCAATGCGGCTATTGAAGCGTCTCGGGCCAGTGAACACGGAGCAGGTTTTGCGGTGGTCGCAGACGAGGTGAGAAAACTGGCCGAACAAATAGAGCGGATTGCCAGCCAGATTGTCGAAATCATTTCAGCTGTTCGTGACAGCGTCAATCTTTCAAGTCAGGACATAAAGGAATCGCTCGGTCAAGCTGACAAAGACGCTTCCGCAGCCAACGAGATTACCGTCATGCTGGAAAAAGCCCTTACGGATATTGAAGCCGTTCGTAAACAGTCCAATGAAATCGACAGCCTTTTGGATACGTTTAACCGGCAAATAGCTCAAATAGAACAAAACGGTGAAGTCATCGCCTCCGGTGCCGAACAGCATTCAGCTTCCATTACGCAGGCCTCAAACTCGATTCAAGAGCAGGTCAAGGGTTTGGCATCGATCAGCAAAACCGCCGTGGATCTTGACAGTCAGGTCGAACACATGTCGGATGAAAAATATTCGCAGACAGCGGCTGAAGATCTGGCAACAAGCGCAGAAGAGATGAGCGCTATCGTTGAAGAGTCATCCGCATCGGTACAGGAAATCAGTTCCGCCGTCAATGAGATTGCCCAAACAGCGGCACAGCAATCCGAACTGGCCGGAGAAAACGCAGTGCTTGTGGACCAGGCGGTGGGAATTGCGTCCACGATTTCAGCTAATGCCCAAAGCAGCCTGCAGAGCACCCAAGCCATGCAAAACCAGTTAAAAAAAGTCGAAAAGGACTCGACAGGCATGATCGACGGCATTGCCAAAATGTCGGTTGCATTGGTGGACTCGGCCAAAAATATCAGCACGCTTTTCACCGATATTTCCAATCTGGACCGGTCCGTGGGCAAACTCACCAACGTAAACCTGCTGACACATTTGCTGTCGATCAGCGGCCGCATCGAGTCGGCCAAGGCCGGTGAACATGGTGCCGGTTTTGCGGTGGTATCGGAAGACATTCGTCAGCTGGTGGAACAATCTGCAGATAAGATTGTCGATGTCAGCGACAACGTGCGCTCAATTCAGGAGACGCTCAAGACGATTGCAAGTGAGGTTAAATTGACCGGGACCGGCGTTCGCCAGGAGGTGGAAAGTGCCAGGAAAACAACCTCCCGTCTGGTCCAGGTGGAGGCGGACATTGTCGATATGGTAAAGGGCGTAACGGGTATTCAGCAAACGGCAGAAGAGTCCCACAAAGCGCTTGAAACAGTCAAAGAGAGCATCGACACCATCCGCCAGGCAGCCGATCAGACATCCACCGCTTGTGAGGAGGCGTATTCGGCGGTGGCCCAGCAGGGGAAGGCCATGTCCGAGTTGGCATCCACGTCGGAAGAAATTGCTGCCCAGGCTGATTCGCTTTAGAACTAGGGATTGGCGATTGTTGATTGTTGATTGTTGATTGAGGGATTGGCGATTGAAGGATTGAGGATTGGCGATTGGGGATTGGTGATTGAAGGAAATATAATAAAGACAGAGCGAAGCGATTCCACCAATCAACAATCGCAAATCAACAATCAACAATCCAAAGACAGAGCGAAGCGACTTCCACCAATCGCCAATCGCCAATCCAGAGGTCAACAATCCAAAAGGATAAACATATGAATATGCAATCCAAAACAGTAGAAACCGGAGCACTCCAGGGGAGCTACACCTGCTTTACGGTCGGCGGAGAAGAATTCGGTATCATGACCCATCAGGTGACGGGGGTCCAGGAAGCACCGGTTGTCAGAAGGGTTCCCAAAGCGCCCGGATTTATCAAGGGTGTTGCCAATGTTCGGGGGCGAATCCTAACGGTTATCGACACCTGTAACCGATTCGAAGCGACCCAAACGGAACAGATGCAAAAAACAATGCTCCTTGCCGAACTGGAAGGTGTTCTTTTCGGATTGCTCGCCGAAGATGTGACCGGCATCACGTATCTTGGAAAGGAGATGATTGAGCCGGTCAATCCCGTGCTCGTGAGCAAGGAGATGCCGTTTATTTCCGCAATGGCGATGGTTGAGCAGCGCTTGGTGCATCTACTCGATTTGGATGCGCTCATTTATGCCGGCGTACATGTGGATAAAAAAGACAAAACCGCCTACGCAAGCTATGCGCAAAATGCGCAAAAAACCCTCCGGCATATTAAGCAGACCGTCCTTAAGCGACATCTTATCATGCAGATCGGCCAGGAAACCTATGGGCTTCCCATCGAAGCGCTCAAAGAAATCAAAACAGGTACAAGTCTCGATAAATTGGCTGCCGGCCCGGATTACTTATCCGGGGTCATCAAAACAGTGCAAGGCATGATCCCCGTTCTTGACATGCAAAAAAAGTACGATCTGGAACCGGTTCCGTACGGACCCCAAAGCCGAATCGTGATGCTCGAAACCGGCCGGGGAAGCTTCGGCATCATGGCCAATACAGCTTCTGAAATGATCGGTATCGCTTCTGAAGAGATCAAAGAGACCCCTAAAGCGATTGCCGGAGAGCAGACCAAACACATTCACAGCGTGGCCATGCTGGATAAGGGCAAACGCCTGGTGGCTATCCTGGACCCCGAAAATGTGGTGACCACAACAGATTTTAATGCCTTGTCGAAAGTGGAAGGGGTCGAAATCACCCGGCATCATAAAAAAGGCAAACCCGCGGGAGGGAAAACCGTGAAACCATTTCTTACCTTTCAGGTGGCCGGCCACGAATTTGCCTTTGACATGGCGGATCTGGTCGAAGTGATCCCTTACAAACCGGTCAGCCGGATACCCAAGGCGCCGGCGCACGTACGGGGGTTAATTCCGGTAAAGGGGGCGCTTGTAACCGTGACCGACCTGAGGACGGCCCTGGACATTAAGACCGACGGCAAACCGGACGAAAAGCACATCATCATCGTTCGCATCGGCGATGTCCTTCACGGCATCATTGCCGACCGGGTCAGTGAAATCATGCAGGTGGCAGAACAGGACCTTATCAAGCCCGGCGATTTTTTAAAGGGAATTAAACTGGACGCCATTGAAAAGGTCATACGTGTCCGGGACTCGGACCGCGTCCCAATGGTGTTGAACCTGGACAAGGCAATCTCATGAACAAACCCGTATCGGTTTTCATCATCGAAGATTCGGCCCTGATGCGGCGGGAACTCATCCGCATTATCGATTCCGACCCTGGCTGCCGCGTGGTCGGTTCGGCCGTTGACGGCGAAGCGGGATTAAAGAAGATCCAGCCGCTCGACCCGGATGTGGTCACCCTGGACATCAATTTGCCGGGCATGGACGGGCTGACATGCCTGCAGCACATCATGCTGACCGCGCCGCGGCCTTGTGTGTTGATCAGCGCTTACACGGCCAATGATTCGGTGGAAACGTTCGAGGCCCTTGAGCTGGGCGCCATCGATTTTGTGCAAAAGCCCTCCGGAGAGATATCCCGTGACATTGGCAAGGTGGCTGAAGTCATTTGTATGAAAATCAAGGCGGCTGCCAGAGCTAACCTGGCTACCATCAGGCCGCATGCGCCACAGAAGCAAGTTGCCAAACCTTCGGCTTGGCCCCATTCGGAAGATGTTCCGATTGCTGCGGTGGTAATCGGTGTTTCGGCCGGCGGCCCGCGAACCCTCATGCAGATTATTCCCTTTCTTCCTTCGGAAATTGGTATACCCATTATCATTGCCCAGCACATGCCGCCCAAATTTACGACAAGCTTTGCCAACCGGCTCAACCAGCACAGCGTCACCTATGTCAAGGAAGCTGAGGACAACGAACCGATTTTAAACAATGTCGTTTATGTGGCGCCCGGCGGATTTAATCTGACGATGACAAGGGAACGCGGCGGCATTTACTCACGGTTAACAACGCCACCTGAGGGCCAGATCGTCACGCCATCGGTGGAAGCAATGCTTGGGTCGGCCATCGATGTTTTCGGCAAAAAAACGGTGGGGGTGATTCTGACCGGTATGGGTAATGACGGCCTCAATGGCATGCGGCGGCTGTTTGACATCGGCGGTGAAACCATCGCCGAATCAAAAGAGACCGCGGTCATTTACGGGATGCCCAAGGAAGTGATTGATAAGAAGGTTGCCCGAAGGGTCGTTGGGAGCGACGGCATGGCCGAGGCCATTCTCGCTTCGGCAAAGAAGATATTAAAAGATTGTTGATTGGCGATTGTTGATTGAAGGAATCGCTTCGCTCTGTCTTTTTTTATAAAATGCGCAGAGCAATATTAAACAAACATATAGACTTTCAGATAATATTTTTGGCAAGGATAGAAGGAGGCCCCCTGAGTAAGGCATACAGTTAGTACGTTGTCGGAGGGGGGGGCGACTGATAACGTAGCCCAAAAACTTTATCTGGAAGGATATAGAGTACAATTTTATGGTTTTCAATCAACAATCGCCAATCAAAAATCAACAATCCCAAAAGGGTTAGCATGGAGAAAATACCGCCGGAGATCAGGGAGCAAATCGCAGATGCAGACCCAAAGGTCCGCGAAGCCGCGGCCTGGCAGTTGCGCAACTACACGGGTACAGGTGCGCTGAAATGTCTCAAACAGCTGCTTACGGACGCTCAAGCCGAGGTTCGCTATGCCGCCAGTGCCGGCATGATCTCCATCGGTGGCGAAGTTGCCGCTGAAACCGTTGCGTCACTGCTGCGGTCGCAGGATCCCGGTTTGCGGAATATGGCAGTGGAAATATTGGCAAAAATCGGGAAGGCGGCCATCGACCGTGTTTCCGAAATGCTTCATGACAGGGACAAGGATATTCGCAAGTTCGGTGTGGACATCCTTGAAAAAATCGGTTCCACCGAAGCCGAGGCCCTGCTTGTTCAAGCGTTGCTGGACGATAATGTCAACGTGTCCGCAGCAGCGGCCGAGGCACTGGGAAAATGCGGGACAAAATCGGCTGTCCCCCACCTGATCGCTTGTCTGGATCAATCTTCCTGGCTAAAGTGCGCCGCGCTGAGAAGTTTGGGTGTCATTGGTGGTGACGAAGCGCTGAAGGCCATTTTGGGCATCGACCTTAAAGATGAGAGTATGGTCCTGTTTTCGGCTGTCTCAGCGTTGGGCACCTTGGGTGACAGCCGGGGCATCGATTTTTTACTGGACCTTCTGGATCGAGGGGATCGCACGCTCGAACCGTCTATCATACAAGCCATTGAAAGTATTTTCAACAAAAGTTATGTGCAGAAACTCACCCGCGTTTCACAAAAAATCGATCCCGACAAGATCCTTCCCATGCTGCAAAGCGACAACACCGAAACCGTTCGAAGTGCCATCGGGCTGTTGGGTTTGCTGCGCGCAGAGAGCGCTGTGGCGTCACTGGTAAAGCTTTGTACCGAATCCAACTGCGGGTTGCTGGAAGACCTCGAACAGGCCCTTTTGCAGATCAAGCCTGTGCACATTCAACCCATTTTCGATATTGTCGGCAATGACCGGGAGCCGGACAGTGTCAAACAATCGGCGGTTCGCATCATCGGCGCCCTCGGCCGCAAAGAGGCATTGGACCCCCTGGTATCCTGTTTAAAAACCGCCGGGGAATCATTGAAAACCGAAATTATCCGCGCGATTTCGGCCCTTGACGATCAGCAGGCCATCAAACCTCTGGAAAATTTGTTGCTTGATCCCAGCGATCACGTCAGGTTGGCCGCGGTGGAGGCCTTGAAAGGATTCAAGGCACCCTCTACTATCGTAGCGCTTTTTAAATTGAAATCAGAGCCTTCCGAGACCGTTCGAACCGCGGCGGCAAAAGCCCTTAAAGCATATGATTTGAATGGTTTTAAAAAGGACATCGCACATCTATTAGGGAATCAAGACACCCCGGCAATTAGCTTCGGACTCGAGTTGCTGTCCTTTTCAATGGGGCATGTCTTTGAGAGTGAGATTACCAAGTTATGCTGCCACAAAGACGTGGGTGTCAGAAAGCTGGCCGTTAAAGCCATCGGCCGATTACAAAGCGACGTGGCTTTTAACGCTGTGGCCGAGGCATTTTCAGACACGGATGAAAGCGTGCGCCTGACGGCAATTCGGGCTATAAATGGGAAAGATATCGAAAAATCGGCTCAATGTCTGATCGAAATTGCCAAAACAGATTCGTCCGACTGGAATCGATACGAGGCGGTTCAAACCATCTGCAGGCTGAAACTAACGCAGCTACAGTCTAAATTACTGAATCTTTTGAAAATATGCTCCGATCTGGTTAAGGCGGCCATTATGGATACCCTGGGGGAATGGAACAGCAAGGAACACGCTGCTATTATTAAAGGTTATGCCTCTGTTGATAACGATTTGCTGAGGAATGCGGCCATTGAAGCACTGGAGAAGATGGGTTTTTGATTGTTGATTGTTGATTGGCGATTGGTGATTGAAGGGAACCTAACAATTGAATATTGAAAATTGAAAATTGAAGGTATTCTGCCGAATTTATAAAAAGATGGAGCGAAGCGATTCAACAATCAACAATCAACAATCGCAAATCGACAATCCGTGAGGTGCCATGAATCTAAGCCGGGAAGACTATGATCGAATTAAAGAAGTCGTTTACCAAAAAAGCGGCATAGCGCTAAAGGGCGACAAACAGGATTTTGTTGCCCGACGGGTAGTAAACCGCATGGGGGCGGTGGATATGCAGTCCATCAGGGATTACTGCCGCTATCTGGTATTCGATCCGGATGGAAAGGAGATATCTGAACTGATCAATCTCATCGTTATCGGCGAGACCTATTTTTTTCGTGAATTCGATCAGCTCCGGTTGCTGGCCGAAGACATTCTTCCGCTGATTGTCGAAAAAAAGAAAAAGACCGGCAAAAAACAATTGAAGTTGCTCAGTGCCGGGTGTGCCACCGGTGAGGAGGCCTATACTCTGGCCATCATTTTAAAAGAAATGCTTGATCAGCCCAACGAGTGGGAAATTCGAATTGAGGGCATTGACATCAACAGCGCGTCCGTGAAAAAAGCAAAACAGGGGCATTACACGGATCATGCACTCAGGGAAACGCCTTATGCGTATCGGGACAAATATTTTCGATCGGAAACAGGCGGGTATGCGATTCGCTCGGGGATTAAGGAAATGGTATCATTGTCCGGTGGCAACCTCTACGATCGTGCCGAAATGAGCCGTTTCATTGGATATGATGTTGTTTTTTGCCGAAACGTGCTGATTTATTTTGATCGCAAGTCTGCTGCGCAAGTGTTGGAAAACCTCTACCGGACCATGAACCCCGGGGGGTATATATTCTCGGGGCTGGCGGAATCCATCGGCCGGTTGACCAGTGTGTTTCAAATGGAACGTTTCAACAAGGCCTTTGTTTACAGAAAATGATTGGGATTGATGATTGTTGATTGGCGATTGTTGATTGAAGGGAATTTAACAATTGATAATTTTCTATTGAATATTGACGAATTCTATCAATTTAAAAATGATAGAGCGAAGCGATTCCATAAATCAACAATCAACAATCCGGAGGTCATCAATCAACAATCGCCAATAAAGTTTGGAGCAAAATCATGCCAAAATCAATTCTTGTTGTAGATGATTCCAAAATCGTGCTGGACATCAGCGAATTTGTGCTGGCCTCGGCCGGTTATCGGGTCATCACGGCTGAGAGCGGCACCGAGGCACTTGAAATGCTCGGTAAAAAAAGGGTCGATCTGGCGCTTGTCGATATTAATATGCCCGGAATGGACGGGTATACATTGACCTCCGCCATCCGGTCGGATGACCAGTTGAAAGGGATACCCGTTATCATCGTTACCACCGAGGCGGAAGCCAAAGACAAGCAAAAAGGATTTGACGCCGGGGCCGATGCGTACCTCGTCAAACCGATTGTGCCCGAAGAACTATTGGGGCATGTTCGATTGTTGATTGGCGATTGTTGACTTCTGGATTGATGATTGTTGACTGATGATTGTTGATTGTTGATTGTTGATTGATGATTGGAGGAAGAATCTTTAATGGATAATGAGGAACTGAAAAGTAGAACAAAAGAGTTTGCGCATCGGTGTGTTAAGTTGGCATTATCGTTACCGGAAACGCAACTGGGAAGACATATCTCCGGGCAGTTGATAAGGTGTTCGACATCGGTTGCGGCAAACTATCGCGCCGCACTTATGGCCCAGACAAAACCTGTATTTATTGCTAAAATTAGCATTGTTGTCGAAGAAGTAGATGAATCTGAATTTTGGCTTGAGTTTATTATTGATGAAAAATTACTGCCAAAGAAAAAAGTGTTGTCTCTGTTCACTGAAGCCCACGAATTATCGTCAATTTTTATTACAACAAGAAGAACGGCTCAGAAAAACATTAAACAGACATAGGAATCAGTTTTATGGTTTTCAATCGCCAATCATAATGCTTTTTAATCAACAATCAACAATCAACAGTCAACAATCCAAATGATTGAGATAAAAATAACACCGGAAATGAAAGCCAGATTCGCGGCAGAGACAGCGGAGCATCTGGATGCGTTCGAACAGATGATGTTGAAACTCGAATCGGAATCTTTCGACCAGGACGCCGTTAATACGGCATTCAGAGCCGTTCACAGCATTAAGGGCAACAGCGATTACATTGGTGTTAAAGACATTAACGACCTATCAAATGCGCTGGAAGATCTTTTAGATGCGGTTCGCAAAAAAGAGGTTGGTGTAACCCGGGAAACCATACCGGTGTTGCTCGAAGGCCTTGATGCGCTCAGGGCGATGAACCGTCATATCACCCGTGAGGATTATCAGGAAACAGATATTGCCGGGTTGCTGAAAAAAATCCATGGCTTGAAAGGCACACTGTCGCCATTGGCCCCGGAACCGGAGACAGCGAGACACAGCGTCGATGTGGTAAAAATTTTTTCAATAACATCCACCCAGCACATTCAATACCTGACCCAGCAGGCCAACAATGCACTTGATGGACACAGTTCAAAAAAAGCCAGGGACAATATTTTAAGGATTTTGCGAACCTTTTTCATCTCGGCCAACTACGCCGGCATCGATAGCGTTGCTGAAACGCTAAAAGAGTTTGAAAAAAAGGTTTCAGCAGCTAAAACGTTCGGCAAACGATTGGCGGCCGATCTCGTCGAGCAGCTTGATAAGGTGGAAATATTGATTCGTGAATCGAATGACAGATCTTCGCCTTCCGATTCAACAGGTGAAATGTCCGAGGCCGTATCCGCGGAAATAATCGAAATGGACATGCGGTTGTCCCCCCAAAGAGCCGACGAGTTGATGAACCGGGTCACGGAATTATCGATCGCCGTCAGTGGTCTTAACTATTCCACGGAACGTATCACAGCGGCGCATGTGAGCATCGAACAGGTAGAGTCCCTCAATCGTGCGGTCAAAGCGGTCAACCGTGCGGCAACAAGCACCCATGCCGCCACCCAGGCGATCCGATTGGTCCGCATGGATACATTATTCGACAGGCTTCCCCGGATCGTACGCGATCTTTCTTTGAAATTCGGGAAGAAAATCGACATTTCCATGATCGGCGGAAAAACCGAAATCGACCGCAAAGTGATCGAAAAGCTGGTGGATCCGATGATCCACCTGATCCGAAACGCCGTTGACCACGGAATCGAAGTGCCTGAGGAAAGATCGCGGCTTAAGAAACCGGAGACTGGTACCATTACCGTCAAGGCCTTCCAGGAAAACAATCAGGTTGTGGTGGATGTGATCGATGATGGCAGCGGCATCGATATAGAAGACGTAAAAACAGCTGCGCGTAAAAGCGGGCTGGCCAATGCCGGCAAGCAGGATCAAATGACACCCCAGGAAACTTTGAATCTGATTTTCAAACCCGGTTTCACGACTGCCGAGGTCCGGTCGACAGTTTCGGGAAGAGGCGTGGGGCTGGACATTGTGAGCAGTAACCTGAGGGCCGTTGGGGGTAATGTCACGCTGTTTTCCGAAAAAGGCAAAGCCACCCGCTTTCGGCTTCAAGTCCCGGTTTCCTTGTCAGCCGTCGAGGTGCTGCTTGTGGAAGCCGATGGGGAGCCTTATGCCATTCCGCTGGCATGCATCGTTGAAACGGTGAACATTTCTCCCAATGACATCCAGGTTGTCAATAAAGCGGAAATGATAAGCCACAAAGAAGAGCTGATTGCGGCGGCTTATTTGACATGGATGTTGGATATGTCGAAAGATGTCAAGATCCGATCGACTGTCGGAAATGCCACACTCCAGATGGTTGTTATCACTTTTGGCGGCAGCCTCAAGGGTGTTATCGTAGACCGTATACTGCGCCAGGAAGGCATCATCATCAAACCGTTGGCAAAAAACCTCGCCGGCATCGATGAATTTTCGGGAGCCGCGCTAATGGGAGACGGCAATATCGTATTGGTGCTCGATCCACAGGGGATGGTTTAGATTGTTGATTGGTAATTGAGGATTGGTGATTGGTGATTGACGATTGTTGATTGGTGATTGGTGATTGACGATTGAGGATTGGTGATTGGTGATTGACGATTGGTGATTGGTGATTGAGGATTGGTGATTGAGGATTGAGAATTTGGGATTTGGGATTGAAGGAAATATAATAAAGACAGAGCGAAGCGATTCCACAAATCAACAATCGCAAATCCAGAGACAGAGCGACCCGCCCGCCTCGCCTGAGCGAGAGCGATGGCGGGCAGGAGCGATTCCACAAATCAACAATCAACAATCGACAATCAACAATCCAGAGACAGAGCGAAGCGATTCCACAAATATTCAATTTTCAATATACAATATTAAATTCAGATGAAAGGATGAAGAACAAATGAAAACTATTTTAATCGTCGATGATTCCGCTTTTACCCGGAGCATTCACACCCAGATTATCGAAGCCCTGGGTCATCAGGTAATAGAGGCCGGCAGCGGTGCAGAGGCTGTCAAAATCTTTCAAGAGAAGCATCCGGATCTGGTCATTATGGATCTTTTGATGCCGGACATGGACGGGCTTGAAGCCATCGGGCAGATTTTAGCCATTGACCCAAAGGCAAAGACCATCATTTGTTCGACGGACAAGCAAAAGGCGCGGCAGGATGATGCCCGCGACGTCGGTGTCATGGTATTTTTGACCAAACCGATCGATACTGCTCAGCTGAGTAGCACCCTGTCTAACCTTTTAGAGGACTGATACCATAGTGGAATTGATTATTGGTAACCGTTCACGGTTCAAAGGTTCAGGGGTTCAAGGTTCCATATGCTATTAATTTTCCAACAAATTGATGAAGCGAAGCCACCACAACCAATTGACAATAGTCAATAATAAATAGTCAATTCTTATAGGGGAGATCACAATGAGCAAAGACATGACGCTCGACATCATCAAAGAGGTGGTGAATGTCGGTATCGGGGACGCGGCTGCAGCCCTTTCCGCTTTGGTCAATAGCCGCGTCATCATCGAGGTTCCTGAAATCCATATTATAAATACCCAGGATGCACCCGATTTTATCCAAAAGGAAATCCGCTCCCTCGGTGTATATATCTCCCAGGATTTTAAAGGCACGTTCCGTGGCAAGGCGATGCTATTTTATACAAAGGAAAGCTGTACGTCTCTTTTAAGAGCCATCTTAGGAAAAATAATCGTAACTTCGGCATTGACGGACACCGCAATTGCGACCCTGCAAGAGATCGGGAACATTATCATGGTGTCCTGCGTTTCAACCATAAGCAATATGCTTGAAGATACCGTGGAGTTTCAAATACCTGATGTAAACATCGAGATATCCGAGGGCTATTTTCGAAACCTCGTAAAAGAGATTGGAGATCTGGACAAGACCGTCGTGGTGCGCAACCGGATGATTGTCAAAGATAAAGAAATCGAAGGCTACTTTTTTTTAATGCTTTCTTTTAAGGATTTTCTTGCACTCATTGAAAAAATAAAAGACAAAAACCAAAAAATAAAGCCTGCCAAAAAACTTTTTTAGCCGACTGAAAAGAGTAATAGCGCAGCATAGGGGGACCTCATGAACGAGGACATGACGCTCGACATCATCAAGGAATTGATCAATATAGGCGTAGGCGATGCAGCGGCTGCTCTTTCCGAGCTGGTTCAAAGCCGTGTTTTCATCAAAACGCCGGAAGTACTCATCCTTGATTCAAAGGATCTGCCCAATTTTATGCGAAAAGAGATTCAAACTCTCGGCGTGTATATATCCCAGAATTTTCATGGCAGAATTCGAGGTAAGGCCATGTTGTTTTATACGAAAAAGAGCTGTAATTCTCTTATCAAGACCATTCTGGGCAAGGACATCGTAACCTCGGCATTGACGGACAATGCCATTGCTACCCTTCAAGAAATCGGAAACATTCTCATGGTCTCCTGTATTTCGATTATCAGCGACATGATCGAAGACCGTGTTTCCTTTGAAATACCGGATGTCACTTTAGAGATATCCGAAGGTTATATTCAAAATATTGTCAAAGAGTTTGGTGAGTTGGACAAAACAATTTTCGTTCGCAGCCAGATGGTTGTTAAAGACAAGGAAATTGAAGGTTATATTTTTCTGCTTTTAAGTTTTGCGGATTTTCTTTCAATTATCCATAAAATACAAAATAAAAACAAGGCATCATAGTCGAAGAGGTTCTCAACCATGAATATAGAAGAATTTAAAATGACCGATGTGATCGGAACGATCTTTTCAGAAGGACTGGGGATAGGCATCCTTTATGTGGATGCAACATTACGGATAACCTACTGGAACAGTTGGCTGGAAAAACACAGCGGTATCAAAAAGGAAAGTATTGTCGGTGATTCATTGATCGAACGATTTCCTGCGATTAGAGAAAGAAACAAAGAATCATATTTGATAAAATGTGTAGAAAAGTCGATCCCGAGCATTCTTTCGGCCTACCTGCATCAATACCTTATTCCGTTAGATATCTATAAAGCGGGAGAAGTTCGCCTGATGATGCAAAATGTAAAAATTTATCCGTTTAAAACAGCCAATCAAGCCGGTAATGCCGTCATCATTATTGAAGACAAGACGGAAGCCATTCTTCATGAAGATGCTATGGACCGGTTAAACCTTGTCCTCAAAGGCATTCGTGATGTCAACAAACTGATCTTGAAGACGCAGTCCGAAAAGGATCTTTATGAGGGGACATGCAAAATTCTAACCCAAAGCATCGGCTTTGCCTGCGCATGGATCGGAGAGCTGAATAACCAGACCCTGGAAATCACACCTGTATCTGCCGACAACGTTGACCTGGCGTGGCTTCAGACTTTAAGTTTTCTATTGGACGAACATGAATTCGCTGATAGTGTAAAGGACAGCCTCTTATCCCATAAAAATACAAAAGCCAACGATAAGATATACGGTCCATGGTTTCAAGTCGCTGAGCGAACCGACAGTCAATTGTTTCGTGTGCTGCCGATCCTATTTGATGACCGGGTTAGCGGTATTATCAATGTTTATACACAAGATGCCAGTTTTTTTGATGAAGATGTGGAAACCCTGTTACGGGAAATCACCTTGGACGTTTCTTCAGGCATGCGTACAATAAAAGAAAAACAACTGCGAGAAAAGGCTGAATATAAGCTTAGTGTAGAGAAACAGCGGCTGGACGTTACGCTCCGGTCAATCGGTGATGCAGTAATTACGACAGACATTATGGGAAAGATTGTGTTGATGAATCCGGTGGCCGAAAATCTTACCGGCTGGACACAGCAAGAAGCTTCCGGAAAACCGCTTAATCGGGTCTTTCATATCATTAATGAAAAAACCAGACAGGTCTGCGAAAACCCTGTGGAGAAGATTTTGGAAAAAGGTGGGATTGTGGGTCTGGCCAACCACACAGCCTTAATTTCCAAAGACGGTACAGAGAGAATTATTGCAGACAGCGGGGCGCCCATCTTTGATTATAAAGGCAAAACCATCGGGGTTGTTATGGTTTTTCGGGACATCACGGACAAGGTGAGAATGGAGGCAGCGTTTTTAGTAAGCCAGAAAATCGAATCGATCGGTATTCTCGCAGGCGGCATCGCCCATGATTTCAACAATATTCTGACAACGATTCTCGGCAATGTTTCCCTGGCCAAAAATCAGGTAACACCTGAGGATGAGATATTTGACTTGCTAAATGAAGCAGAGATGGCTTCAACAAGGGCTCAGACACTGACCCGGCAGTTACTGACCTTTGCTAAAGGGGGAGTGCCGGTAAAGGAAACCGCTTCTATCAAAGATAACCTCATAGAAAGTTCCCTCTTTGTACTGCGAGGTTCAAGATCCAGCTGCGAGTTTTCGATAGCAGAAGACCTCTGGCCGGCTGAAGTTGACATTGGGCAGATCAGCCAGGTCATTAATAATATTGTGATCAATGCCAACCAGGCCATGCCGGAGGGAGGGATCATTCGGGTCGCAGCGGAGAATCTCATTATAGATGACGGACAGAGCCTTCCGCTCAAGTCGGGCAGATACATCAGGATCTCCATCAAAGATCAAGGAGTAGGTATAGCGGAAAAACATCTTTTAAATATATTTGATCCTTATTTTACAACAAAGAATGCGGGGAGTGGCCTGGGGCTTGCCACGACCTATTCCATTATCAAAAGGCACGATGGACATATTACGGTGGAATCCCAATTGGGACATGGTACGACACTTCACATCTACCTGCACGCCTCTGAAAAAGCAGTCCCTGAAAAAAAGGAAGTTAAGCTAATAAAAGGCCAAGGCAGGATTCTGGTGATGGATGATGTAGCGGCGTTAAGGAAAATAGCAGGAAGAATTTTGGAGAAATTGGGTTATGAACCAGAATTTGCAAAGAATGGTGCTGAGGCGATTCGGATGTACAAAGAGGCCCAAGCATCTGAAAAACCCTACCATGCTGTCATCCTGGATTTAACCATCCCCGGCGGAATGGGCGGAAAGGATGCCGTTAATAAACTATTAGAGATAGATCCTGAAGTTAGAGCCATCGTCTCCAGCGGTTACTCCGACGACCCGGTTTTGTCGAATTTTCAGGAATATGGGTTTAAGGGTATGATGCCTAAACCATTTACATCCCAATCATTGAGCAAAGTGTTACACGATGTGCTCAAGGAAAAAGGGGAGGATTGATGATTGGTGATTGTTTATTGAGGATTGAAAGAGTGAAAAGATGGGAAAATTTTCAGACGGATAATTAGTTGTTCCGGAATTCAATAATAATTATCCTATTCATGAATTCCGATCAGCTTCCACAGGTCAACCATACCAAACATAAGCATCAGCAGCACCACAAGATCTTGTAATCACCGGATCGAGGTTAATTCGTGTGTGATCTGCAATGTATCTTTTTACCTGGAAATGGGTTTCGAATTTAAGATATCGAAATCCGAGGATTGTTTGGCTGTGCTTTTTTTTGCAATTTTGTAAGAAACACGATATATGTATGTGAAATTGAAGTGCTTGGGCCTGCACTTTTGTCAAGAAAGCACACGCTTTTAAATGATCCATTTTCGTGCTATAATTTCAATAAATTTGCATTTTTTGATTTTGGGCGAACCACAATATGTGGGATTTTCCATTCTTGCCATTTCTATATTTTTTCTATATGGTTGGGTAAGTTATTAGTCATCAAGCGCAATATTTACGGTTTTGTTTTTGGATGAATATTTTGCAAATATTTTCTAACATTCTTATTTGCATCTTCGCATTTCAGATTTAATCATGGAGACACCTACATGAAACGTTTGTTACCATTTCTTTTAATCATTACCCTATTTGTTCCTGTACATCCACTTGCTGCAAAACCGATCCTCACCATCGACACCGGCGGGCACAAAGCATTAATAAGAGATGTCATGTTCACCAAAGACGGAAGATACCTTGTTTCCGCATCTGATGATAAAACCATACGTGTGTGGAACACCTCTACCGGTGAGGTTGTGCGGGTGCTTCGTGGTCAAATGGAATCAGGCGCAGAAGGTAAGATTTATGCTGCAGCCCTTACCCAAAATGACCGGCTTCTGGCGGTGGGGGGGGTTATGGCACATGGTTTTGGCATAGACGGTGGCAAGGTTGGAGATATTCGTCTTATCAACTTTCAAACCGGCGAAGTTATAGCGCTTCTCAAAGGACACAGGGGTGTAATCAACGGGCTTGCGTTCTCCCCGGATGGAAACCGGTTGATTTCCGGAAGCGGTGATAAAACCGCCCGTATCTGGAATGCTCGTACTCAAAAGACAATCCACGTACTTAAAGGTCATACGGACTATATCTATGCGGTTGCATTTTCACCTGACGGTTCAATGGCAGTTACAGGGAGTGATGACGATACGTTAAAACTGTGGAACGCGAAAACCGGTTTTTTGATTAAAACCCTTAAGCGACATACAGATAAAGTAAAAGCAGTGGCTTTTACACCCAACGGTAAGTACCTTCTTTCAGGAAGTTATGATAAAACCATTCGCATGTGGGACGGAAGAACCGGAAGGTTTATCAAAGTGCTGGCAAGTCAAAACAGATGTGTATTGAGCATTTCCATAACACCGAATAGCCGATATGTTATATCAGGAATCGGCGGTCCTGGTAGTGGAGGAAATGAATGTCGAGTTTTTTCCATTCCATCTGGCAAAAAGATAACCTCTTTTACAAAACACACAAACATCGTCCTTGCATCAGACATCTCTCCTGACGGAAGGATCGCTGTAACCGGGGGCGGGGGTGACCAAGAAATTTATCTCTGGAATTTGACCACAGGACAGGTTAAACAGAAAATGGTCGGAAAAGGGAATAATATCTGGAGCGTGGGGTTTGCAAAGAACGGTCGGTCTATTGCGTGGGGAAAGAAATGGGGAAGTAGAAATTTGTTTGCACATGGTTTTTTGAAACAATCTTTTCAGATCAAGTCAGACAGTAGAACCTATGAGCTGTCTATGGGACCCGAGCTCAGCTCTGACTACGATTTCATAAGAGGGATTAAATCTGTGGGTCCCTGGTCCATTCGAACTAAAAATGACGATGTCCAAAAAACCATTGGAATCATGAAAAGCGGTCGCATGGTTTATGAAATCACAAGAGGATCAGCAGATGGATATGATCATAGAAGCTTGACCATAACCCCGAATGGACAAACTTTGATTAGCGGAGGAAGCAATGGTGTTCTTGTATCTTACAATCCGAAAACCGGAAAAAAAATCCATGATTTTATCGGACACACCGCTGATGTATGGGGAATAGCTGCATCCCCTGACAGCCGGTTTCTGGTTTCAGGATCAAGTGATCAAACCGTAAAACTTTGGGAAATCGATTCAGGAAGACTTTTTTTAAGCATCTTCCAGGGAACCGACAACGAATGGGTGGCCTGGACCCCTGAAGGATATTATACAGCGTCATTAAACGGGGATAAATATATAGGATGGCACATCAATCAGGGTGAAAACAGATCAGCGCTTTATTATCCGGCATCCCGGTTTTCAAAACAGTTTTACTCCCCTAAGATCGTGGCAAAATATCTTGAAACCGGTGGTGATATTAAAGAGGCGATTCGGCTTGTCAACCTGGAAAGACCACGACAAAAAAAGATCAAAAAGACCACCGTATCTGATATCGACAGTATTTTACCCCCGGCGGTATTTTTTCAGATTCCTGCCCAAAGAGATGTTACCGTACAACAAAACAGTATCCGAATCAAAGCAGGGGCAAAAGCAACAAATAATGAGCCGATCACCGATATCTGGATTTTGGTCAACGGCAGACAAATAGGTGAAGATCGAGGGATTGGGGTCAAAGCACAGGCGAGTAAAAAGATAGACGGATTAAGGGCGGAAATAGATGTTATGGTTCCTTTGACCCAGAAGGACAACAGGATATCTGTCATCGCATCAAACCGACACACCCAGTCAGAACCTGAGATCATCAATGTCAAATGGAAAACAAAAACCATTGGTACGGCAACAGGAACACAGGACATTTTCAAACCAGATCTTTATCTGCTTTCCATCGGGGTTTCGAAATATCAGCAGCAAGAATACAGTTTGGATTATGCACACAAGGACGCAGAAGGGATCGCATCGGTTCTAACCCGGCAGGCCGGAAAACTTTATCAAAAGATTCATAAACGGGTGCTTACCGATCATCAAGCGACACAGGATGATATTCTTGACGGACTCGACTGGATTTTAAAAGAGTCCACTCAAAAGGATCTGTCTGTCATTTTTGTTGCAGGTCACGGTTTAAAGGATGATAGAGGCAATTATTATTTCCTCCCATATGACGGTCAACCTGACAAGCTTAGACGAACCGGTGTCAAGTGGTTTGATTTTCAGGATGTGTTATCGAGTCTTCCATCCAAGGTTATCTTCCTTGTGGACACCTGTCACAGTGGAGATGTTACCGGGAAACG